>Ga0334885_1000760_pt1 | contig 50122 bp, 55 predicted proteins | sample GraSluR1_MG_8_FD_207233 | JGI IMG/M metagenome (GOLD analysis project Ga0334885, IMG submission 207233) | Sludge microbial communities from methane-producing bioreactor in Wageningen University, Netherlands - Granular Sludge_31_05-R1 | ecosystem: Engineered > Bioreactor > Anaerobic >...
AATACACCTGTTGAAAGCATTGTTTAACCAAAAATATTTGTATTTTTGCAATTTTTCACTTGCTTTGCAGCAGGTGCGCACTGCTCATGCAGGGCGCACACATGCACTAAGCGCAACCCTATCGGGTATGCACTTAGTGCTCGGCGTTACCAGCAAGCCGAAAAAAAAATAAACTTTTCTCACTAAAAAATCGTTTGACTAAAAAGAAACATTAATTATATACAAAACTTAAACAGATAGAACTGAAATAATTTGATTTAATCATATATTTGCAAGCAAAATATTATGAAATTCAAGAGAACAGCATATATAATTACTTTTATAACCAATATCTTTTTATTGGTTTATGCTGTTGTACCACATCATCATCATGAAAGCAAATCCCAAATTTGCATAATAAGTAGTCATTGTCAAACCGATGATATTAACGAAAGTGAGAATCATCAACATGATAGTCATACAAAGTCAAATAATTGTTTATTAACCCAAGCAATAGTATTACCGCTGAGCAATAATACCAAAGAAGATCAGAGTATTGTATATGACTATGGATTTGATGTTTTTATTAATACAGCGGACGAACTATTTAACAAGTATTTGGTTCTCAACCCAATTGAGATATTACTACCAGATACCCCATTTATTTTTTCTTCTTATATTTATAGTTCTTTAGGATTAAGAGCTCCTCCAGTAGTATAATAACAGCAATCTTTGCTGAATAAAATTATTATACCCATTTAAGTTTTCCAACAATTTCTTCAAATAAGAAACAAGCATTTAAACTGTGGTTTAGACAAAGAAATCATGTCTATGCGTGTTCTCCCGTTGAAGCGGGATAAGGCTATGCGACAATTGAAAATATATGAATAAACGCATGAAAGATAAAAAGAAAGCGAAAATACTGGTTAAAGAGCAACAGCTAAAAAAAGACAAGAAATCAAACAAGATACTTTTTTCAATTTTCATTTCATTAATTTTAGCGTCAATTGTTTTTAACTCTGTGTATTATTTCTGGTGTGATATTAAATGTTATTATCAGGAAAACTTTCTTTGGGACAAGGAAGTCCCTCATAATTATGTATGCATGAATGGCGACAAACACAAACCACACGAAACACAGGCAATTTCAATCAACAATAATGTTTTTTATGTTTGCTCAAACAAATGTGCAGTAGAGATTAAATACCATTTTAGCGAATTAGCCTATTCAAAAGACGCACTGACGGGTAAAATTATATTCAAATCCAATGCACTTATTGGACTTAAATCTAAAAACAAACCGGATGTTGTGTATTTTCAGAACAAGCAAAACTTTAAAAATTATTATTCGAATTTTAAAAACAATTAAACTGTAGTATTATGTCAACAAATAACTTTCAATTTTTATTGAAAAATAAAATGATAGCAAGCACTCTTTTTTTAATCATCATAAGTGTAGCTATTTTTACTGGCTGCAAAGAAAAAAAAACTAACGACCACGACCATGCTCCTGGAACCCATATCGAAGCCGAAGAGCATAAACACTCTGAAAGTGATGGACATGACCACTCAAAACACGAAAAAGAAACTAAACATGTAGAAGGTGATGGACACGACCATGGAAGTGAAAACACCGAAACAAATAAACATTAATTTTTTCGTACAGAGAAATAAATAAAGTTTTAATAAATAAAAAAAAACAAGATGATAAACAGAATTAAATCTTTTTCAATAAAGAGAACATTAAAATATAGTATCATTTTTTTAATCATGATATGTGTGGCTGTTTTTACTGGCTGCAAAGGAAAAACGGACGAACACGGACATGCTGCTGATACCCATACCGAAGCTGGAGAAAAAGAGGGTGAGCAGGAACATTCGGAAGGTGATGGACATGACCACTCCAAAGATGAAGAAGGGGCTAAACATGTGGAAGGAGAAAGTTCAGAAAATAAAAAGGAAAGTGAACACGCCGATGAAATAGCCTTTTCAAAAAAACAAGCAAAATTAGCAGGGCTTACTACAGAAACCGTTTCTCCCGGAACTTTTTATAATGCCATTAAAACAAGTGGACAAATACAAGTACCACAGGGCAATGAAGTAGTTATTGCAGCCACTTCAAATGGAATTGTATCATTTACAAATTCCTCAATTACTGAAGGTGCTACCGTGAGTGCAGGTCAATCTATTGTTTCGATTTCTGCAAAAAAGCTATTAGATGGAGACCCAGCTGCTAAAACCAAGATTGCTTACGAAACAGCGCTTAAAGAGTATAAACGTGCCGAAAATCTTGTAAAAGACCAGATTATTTCTACAAAAGAGTTTGAACAAGTAAAGCTTCGCTACGAAACTGCAAAAACAACTTACGATGCACAAGCCTCCAATAATACGGCAAGAGGTGTTAGTGTAACTTCACCTATTAGCGGATTCCTGAAAAATAGGTTGGTGTCTCAAGGTGAGTACGTTTCTGTTGGGCAGGCCATAGCTACAGTTTCACAAAACAAACGTTTACAATTAAGAGCAGAGGTGTCCGAGAATAATTTCAAAGTGCTAAAAAGCATAAGCACTGCCAACTTTAAGCTTGCATACGATAAAACTGTTTATAAACTTTCCAATTTGAACGGTAAGTTATTATCTTATGGAAAATCTTCGGGAGATAAAACTTTTTACATCCCTGTAACTTTTGAATTTGACAATATAGGTGATATTATTCCGGGTGCATTTGCAGAAGTTTATCTTTTATCAAACCCGCAAAATAACGTAATCTCTATTCCTGTATCTTCAATAACGGAGGAACAAGGTTTGTTTTTTGTCTATTTGCAGTTAGATGAAGAAGGATATAAAAAGCAAGAAGTTGAACTTGGTGAGAATAACGGAGAAAGAGTACATATTCTTACAGGATTAAATACTGGTGATAAGGTCGTTACCAAAGGTGTATATCAGGTAAAACTGGCTGCTACGTCAACGGTTATGCCAGAAGGTCACAATCATTAATTTTTTAAACACGAAATGTTATGTTGAATAAAATAATAAGATTTTCACTGAACAATCGGTTGGTTGTTTTGGTGGCATCGGCTCTGTTAATGCTGGCGGGAACTTATACCGCTACCAATATGGAGGTAGATGTATTTCCCGATTTAAATGCACCAACTGTGGTGGTAATGACCGAAGCCAAAGGTATGGCCCCCGAAGAAGTTGAACGCTTAGTTACATTTCCGGTGGAAACAGCATTGAACGGAGCTACTGACGTGCGCCGTGTCCGTTCATCTTCCACCACAGGGTTTTCTGTTGTGTGGGTCGAATTTAACTGGGGAACTGACATCTACCGCGATCGGCAGATTGTATCAGAAAAGTTAGCTGTGGTGCAAGATGCATTGCCTTCAAATGTTGGCAACCCGACTTTAGGACCTCAATCATCTATAATGGGAGAAGTAATGATTGTTGGTCTTACCGCAGATTCAACTTCTTTGCAGGAATTAAGGACGTTGGCAGACTGGACTATCCGACCTCGCTTATTATCAACCGGTGGTGTGGCTCAGGTTACTGTGTTGGGAGGGGAAATTAAGGAATACCAGATTTTAATGAATCCTGAAAGAATGAAACATTATGGCATCGGGATGGATGAAGTAATGAGCGTAGTTACTGAAATGAATCAGAATGCAGCCGGAGGTGTTTTATACGAATATGGTAACGAATATATCATACGGGGGGTACTTTCCACCAATAAGATTTCTGAATTAGGTAAAGCAGTCATTAAAACAACAAATGACATTCCGATATTGCTTGAAAACATAGCTGATGTAACAATTGGCAACAAAGCTCCTAAACTGGGTATTGCTTCAAATCGTGCTAAATCAGCAGTTTTGCTAACAATCACAAAACAACCTTCAACCAGCACATTGGAGTTAACGGATAAATTAGATGCATCTCTTGCCGATTTACAAAAAACATTACCTGCCGATGTGAAAATAGCCACAGATATTTTTCGTCAGGCCCGTTTCATTAATAATTCAATCGATAATGTACAAAAATCAATCTACGAAGGAGGGCTTTTTGTGGTAATCGTGTTGATTATCTTTTTAATGAATGCACGAACGACCATTATTTCACTTGTTACGATTCCTCTTTCATTAGTTTTCGCGATACTTTCTCTTAAATTTATGGGGCTGACCATCAATACCATGAGTTTGGGCGGTATGGCTATTGCTATCGGTGCGCTTGTGGATGATGCCATTGTGGACGTCGAAAATATATTCAAACGGTTGAGGGAAAACAGACAAAAACCGCAGGAAGAGCAAAAAACAATAATGACAGTTGTTTTCGAAGCTTCAAAAGAAGTACGTATGCCAATTCTGAACTCAACACTCATCATCATAGCCAGTTTTGTTCCCTTGTTTTTTCTTTCGGGAATGGAAGGGCGTATGCTTGCACCACTTGGTGTAGCTTTTATTGCGGCACTCGTCGCATCTACTATTGTAGCACTTACACTTACCCCTGTATTATGCAGTTATTTATTAGGCAAACCCCGAAAGGGAAATAAACCCGATCAGGAACCGTATGTTGTGCGAAAACTTAAAACGATATATGAAAAGTCATTAAGATGGTCGCTATTTCACCAAAAATGGGTACTTGGCGTAACTGGTGGAGTTTTGGTTATTTCTATGATTGTTTTCTTTACCTTAGGCAGGAGTTTTTTACCTCCTTTCAACGAGGGGTCATTTACAATTAACATAAGCACAGTGCCCGGAATTTCAATCGAAGAGTCGGATAAGATAGGTCGTATTGCCGAAAATATTCTGCTCTCAATTCCCGAAGTCAAAACTGTTGCACGAAAAACTGGTCGTGCCGAACTGGACGAACACGCATTGGGGGTGAATGTGTCGGAAATAGAAGCTCCGTTTGAACTTGACAAACGCTCAAAAGATGAAGTATTGGTTGAAATTCGTGAAAAAATGAAAGTATTACCTGGTGTAAATATCGAGATAGGACAACCTATTTCCCACCGTATCGATGCTATGCTATCAGGAACACGAGCCAATATTGCTATCAAGTTGTTTGGTACTGACTTAAACAAAATGTTTTCATTAGGAAACCAAATCAAAGCTTCTGTTGAGGGCATTGAAGGTATTGCCGACCTGAATGTAGAACAACAGATAGAACGCCCACAATTAAAAATTGAACCAAAAAGGGAAGCAATGGCTAAATATGGTATAACGCTGCCCGAATTTGGCGAGATTGTTAATGTCATGTTGGCAGGGGAGGTTGTTTCACAGGTTTATGAAGGAAATAGATCATTCGATCTTACTCTTAAAGTAAGTGACGACAGCAGGGCAACCGCCGACAGAATCAAAAACTTGATAGTAGATGCCAATGGACGAATGATACCACTGGGAAATATTGCGGAAGTTACTTCATCAACAGGTCCAAATACAATCAACAGAGAAAATGTTTCCCGAAAGATTGTTATTTCTGCCAATGTGGCCGGGCGTGATTTGCGGGGCGTGGTAAATGATATTCAGAAAACGGTAAACGAAAAAATAACGTTGCCCGAAGGTTATCATATAGAGTATGGCGGTCAGTTTGAAAGTGAACAAGCAGCATCGCGAACGCTTCTTATAACTTCTATTTTCTCAATCATGGTAATATTCTTGCTGTTATTTGCTCAATTTAGAAGTGTAACGCAATCAGCAGTTATATTATTAAATCTTCCGTTAGCGCTTATAGGTGGAATTTTTACCATCTATTTTACAGGAGGAATAATAAGTATTCCGGCAATTATCGGATTTATTTCGCTTTTTGGTATTGCAACACGAAATGGAATGCTGCTCATCTCGCGCTATAACGATTTGCAGGACGAAGGTTTATCCAAGTTTGATAGTGTTATACATGGCTCCTTAGACCGTCTGAATCCTATCCTGATGACCGCATTGTCTTCCGGACTTGCATTGGTTCCGCTTGCGTTAGGTGGCGATTTGCCGGGAAATGAAATACAAAGTCCAATGGCAAAAGTTATTCTTGGGGGATTGTTAACATCAACATTATTAAACGGTTTTATCATTCCTATTATGTATCTTCTTACAAACAAAGAGATTGTAAGAGAAGTAATGCAAGATGATTTAATAATCAACAAACAAGATTAATATGAAAACATTAATAATCAGCATAATGGCATTATTTGCGAGCATCTCGCTTAATGCCCAAAACAATGTTACAACAGCATTGAAAGCAATTGAAGAAAACAACAACACTTTAAAAGCACTAAAAGAGACTGTTAAAGCACAAAAGTTAGAAAACAAAACCGGAATATACCTTTCGAACCCGGAAGTTGGATTTAATTACCTTTGGGGAAACCCTTCGACTATTGGAAATCGCACTGATTTCAGTATCTCTCAAACTTTTGATATTCCGACCATAACAGGTATGAAAAGCAAAATTGCCGATGAACATAACGCTTTAGTCGAATGGCAATACAAAGCCGAAAGAATGAATATTCTGTTGGAAGCAAAACAGTATTGCATCGAACTGATTTATTTTAATGCCTTGAAAAAGGAATTAGAGATAAGGTTGCAACATGCCGAAACTATTGCTTCAGGATATCAAAACCGTTTAAATAGTGGAGATGCCAATAGGTTAGAGTACAACAAAGCGCAATTGAGTTTATCTACAATAAACGGTGAAATGGCTCGCATTGATGTTGAACGCAATGAACTATTGTCTCAACTTAAAAGGCTGAATGGGGGCATGGACATAGTAATGGATGACTATCAATTGAATCAGCAACAACAACTTCCGCTCAATTTTGAAGATTGGTATCTACAAGCAGAACAAAAAAATCCTATTCTTGCTTATATCAAACAAGAAGTAGTGGTGAGCCAAAAGCAGGTATCATTGAACAAAGCTAAAGGTTTACCCACATTTTCGGCTGGCTATATGACTGAAAATGTGGTTGGACAAAGATTTCAGGGACTTGCAATGGGTGTTTCAGTCCCATTGTGGGAAAACAAAAATCGTGTGAAACAGGCAAAATCAGCGGTTGTTGCAGCACAAGCACGCGAAACGGATAGTAAGCTACAATTTTACAACCAGCTTCAAATTCAGTACAACCGTGCTTTAGGTCTGAAAATCACAGCTGAATCATACCGAAAATCGTTAGCAATGACAAACAGCACAGAGTTGCTCAAGAAAGCACTTGATGCGGGTGAGATTTCCCTATTAAATTACATAGTCGAATTGGGTCTGTACTACAATATGATGAACCAGACTCTGGAAGCTGAACGCGATTATCAAAAGGCACTTGCTGAACTGTCGGCTGTAGCTTTATAATGCAAGATTAGTCAGCTTTTTTATGAATACTTCCTATCAACTTTTACAACGATGGAAAAAAATAAGTATTTAAATAGACTTGAAAAAAGCGGTATCAAACCAACAGCCATTAGGCTGTTGGTTCTTGATACCATTTCTAATAAGACAGAGATTTTTAGTTTGTTAGATTTGGAAGCCGAATTGGAGACCATTAATAAGTCAACCCTATTTAGGACTTTGACACTATTTCTGAACCATTTAATAGTACATACGGTTGATGATGGCTCTGGGTCATTGAAATATTCGGTATGCGTTGAAGAGTGTGATTGCAGCACTGCATGGCAACATGTCCATTTTTATTGCTCCGTATGTAATCGTGCGTATTGTTTAAGAGATATTTCGATACCTAAAGTTACGTTACCTGTTGGATTTGAAACAAAAACAATAAATTATGTTATTAAGGGAGTGTGCAACCACTGTAAGAAGTTTGCAAACAAGTTGCATTAAATACACATTACTTTTGCAATAAATATTAAATAACTGAGTCATGAAAAAAACTAAAAATTTGATTAAAGTATGTGTTGTAATTGCAGGAGTATTTTTTATTTTCGGCAAGGGTTATGCACAGGAGTGCGGTCCAAATTGTCCGGCATGTTCGGGTGGCAGCAGTGGCGGTATTATTGCAAAAAACAATTTGGTTGTATCGGTTTTAGGAATGCCTACATCCGATGACGAATACACTGTTGCAAATGTTCGTTATGGTGTATTCAAATGGATGGATGTGGGAGTAGGTTACGCCTTCAAGGCTAAAAAACCGATATGGAGTTTACGTATAAAGGCTTTAGCTGAAAAAGAAGACAAATGGTATCCGGGTATTATTATCGGAACAGGAAGTGTTCGTACAGGTGGAAATGACCAATCGGTTTATGGGATGCTGACAAAAACTTTTGAGTTTAACGAGAAAGTTGCATTACAAGGTTATGTGGGCGCTGCATCTGTATTTAAGGATTTAGACCAACCATTTTTCCTTTCGGGCTTATCTGCTATCTTCTTTGAAAAATTCACTGCTTTTGGTTCTTATGACGGTAGAAACTTTCATGAAGGATTATCATGGACTGCCACAGATAATCTTACGCTTACAGCTCTCATGATAGAAACCCTTTATCCGGCATTATCGGTGAGTTATAGATTCGATTTAGGTAAAAAAATGAAAAAGATAAATAGCCAAAAGGCATTTCTTTCTGCGAACTGAAAATGACAACAGCCAACTTCCAACTAAACAAACAGTGGTATATTTACAGTCAAAAAATACAAATAGAAATGACTAACTATTCACAAAATCGAACATTTTCGTAAAACAGAACGAATATGAAAAAATATAAATTGAATAACTTGGATTGCGCATCATGTGCATCTAAGATTGAAAACAGCCTGTCAAAAATGGAAGAAGTGAAATTCGTATCGGTAAATTTCGCAAACGCCACCATGACAATTGATGCAAATAATATCGAAAAAGTCAAAGCCAAGATTAAAGCAATTGAACCGGACGTTGAAGTTCAAGATTTTGAGAATGTAAAAACATTGGTCTCAGTAAACGAACTTGCAGAGAATAAAGGAACCATAATTAAAGCTGCCTCCGCTTTGGTCTTACTGGTTATCGGGATAGTATTTGAAGAAAAGCTACACAACACCCCATTTCAACTCGCTGAATACGCTGTATATGTTACCGCCTACCTTATTGTGGGTTGGAATGTGATAGCTTCTGCTGTAAAAAATATCATTAGAGGCCAATTCTTTGATGAACAGTTTTTAATGGCCATAGCTACACTTGGAGCTTTTGCTATTCATCAAATGCCCGAAGCAGTGGCAGTGATGCTATTTTATGTGACAGGTGAATTGTTTCAGGACATTGCAGTGGGTCGATCACGCAGGTCAATCAAATCGTTGTTGGAAATTAAACCCGATTATGCCAATCTGAAATCAGGTGAGGAGGTAGTCAAAGTTTCTCCCGAAGAGGTGAAAGTTGGAGACACCATTATCGTTAAGCCGGGCGAGAAAGTACCACTCGATGGAACAATACTCAATGGAACTTCGTTTGTTGATACCGCAGCACTAACTGGTGAAAGTGTTCCCCGAAAAGTATCTGAAAAAGATGGAGTAATGGCCGGAATGATTAATCAATCCGGCTTGCTTACAGTAAAAGTCGATAAATTATTTGGAGAGTCGTCTGTCTCAAAAATCCTTGAGTTAGTCGAAAACGCCACTTCACAAAAAGCGGAAACCGAGAAATTCATTACAACATTTGCCCGGTATTATACACCGATAGTAGTTATTGGTGCTTTGCTTCTGGCTATAGTGCCACCGCTTTTATTTAGTGGACAAACCTTTGGCGATTGGATTTACCGCGCACTGGTTGTATTGGTTATTTCTTGCCCTTGTGCATTAGTAATAAGTATTCCCTTAGGCTATTTTGGCGGAGTAGGTTTAGCTGCCCGGAAAGGGATTTTAGTAAAAGGGTCTAACTTTTTGGATGCACTGACACAGGTAACTACCGTAGTGTTTGATAAAACAGGCACACTTACAAAAGGAGAATTTAAAGTTTCAGAGGTAGTTACGGCCAACGGTTTTTCGAAAGAAGAAATATTGGAATATGCAGCTTATGCTGAAGCCAATTCGAATCATCCGGTTGCACAATCCATTACAGTTGCGTATCAAGGTAAAATTGATAGGGCTAAAATTACAAAAACTGAAGAAATTTCAGGACATGGTATTAAAGCTACCGTTGATGGAAAAACAATACTTGCCGGCAATGACAAGATGCTACACAAAGAAAACGTCGAGCATTCGGTTTGTCAGGTGGATGGAACTGTAGTGCATGTGACCATTGATCATGTATATGCTGGCTATATCATCATTTCGGACACCCTGAAAGATGATGCCATTGAAGCAATCGAAAACCTAAAAGCAAAGAATATTCAAACGGTCATGCTTACTGGCGACAATCAATTTGCCGCACAAGCCTTTGCAAAAAGATTAGGTATCGACAGCTTTTACTACGAACTGTTGCCGGAAGATAAAGTGAAACATATTGAACAATTAATCGCCGAAAGTAAGGGCGGCAAAGTTGCCTTTGTGGGGGATGGAATAAATGATGCTCCTGTGATTGCTCGTGCGGATGTAGGAATAGCAATGGGAGCACTTGGATCCGATGCAGCAATTGAAACAGCCGATGTAGTGCTAATGACAGATTCACCCTTAAAAGTTGCCTTATCCATTGACGTTGCAAAAATAACGAGACGCATTGTTTGGCAGAATATTTATTTCGCCATGGGTGTAAAACTTATTTTCATTGTTCTAGGGGTTTTAGGTGTTGCAACCATGTGGGAAGCCGTGTTTGGTGATATTGGCGTTGCCTTGATTGCCATTTTCAATGCCCTGAGGATATTGAAAAAATAAAAATTAAAAAATATGATTACTAAAATATATATCCTTTCTTTTTTGGTCGTGTACTTCCTAATCGTGTTTGTAATTCCATCGGTAAGTGTAAAACGCAAAACAGGTATTAATCCCTACGTGTTTAAAAATACCGATTCGGCACACGACTTTTTAGGTAAAGTATCTGTCCCCATTACCTCGTTGATTTTTATCGTGGCATTGGTCAATCTTTTCTATCCCGAGTGTTTGCTGTATTTCGCACCCTTTACATGGCTCGAAATATCAATCCTGAAATATGTAGGTTTCGCATTCATTCACCTTGCACTTTTATGGATTATCGTGGCGCAGGTACAAATGAGTAACTCATGGCGGGTAGGAATTGACCATTCTGCAAAAACCGAACTCAAAACAAACGGCTTGTTTTCAGTTTCCCGTAATCCCGTATTTTTTGGTATGCTTGTTACATTGGCAGGGGTATTTCTCATTTTCCCCAATGCAATTACCTTGTTGGTATTCGTTTCATCAACCCTGCTTTTTCAGGTTCAGGTTCGTTTGGAAGAAGAATATCTAAAATCAGTACATACAAATCCTTACTTACATTATTGTACTAAAGTACACCGTTGGATATAACTGAAAAAGAAAAATGACAGATAAATTTCTGTAAACAACAATAATTTTAATCGCCCAAAAAGCAAAAGAAGCCACAGCAAGTTAGTGTTTATTTTAAACGCCTTGCTGTGGCTTTTATAGCTTTTTGATAATAGGCAGAGCGGTCACAGTACATTGTTTTTTTACTTGATTAGACGGTTAAAGTGCATTTTGAAATAAAAAAAACAATGCACTGTGAAGTGTTTATTATTTTAGCTTTGTTCGTTTAGACAAGTTTATCTGGCTATTTCGGCTGGCTGACAAGAAAAGAAAAGACAAGAAAAAAGAAGACTTATTGCGTTGACAAACAGAAAATTAATGCGACTAAAATAAATGAAAACTGTATAACGACTAAACGGCCATGCTGGTAATCGAGTGGACTGCCCTGCCGGTAGTTAACCGACAGATAAGCCACTCACTGCAAGATATTCTCTACCACCGGCACCGCATGACATCTGCACTGTGGATGCCATCCAATGAATCGAAAGGTCTTAGGATACTTCCCTTTCTTTGATTCACATACCGGACAATTGAAGAAACGGTTTGACCGAATGATTTCAATTCCGGTAACAAAGTCCAATTGCTGGTATTTTTCATAATCAGCTACACGATATGCCATGTTAATCTCCGTTCTGGTGAGACGCATGGCATTCTTGTATGAACTTCGATAGACACCGGGGCCGGGATGATACTTCTGGGCGTTTTTGGATAGGTGAAGAATTCCGTGCTTGTCTTTCACTCTCCGGAAAAGCTTATCCGGATTTTGAAGATACTGGCGTAAGTCCCGACTAAGCTGAGCAGCAGATCGTCCCTCACCTAATGCGATGTCGATTCCCAGTTCCAGTTCTCCTTTGAATTGCAGGGAGTAGTTCCACACACGGTCAGATAGTCCCAGTCCGTTTATTTTCCTTTCCTGAAAAGCCTTCAACGCCTCCATATTTCGGTTTTTAAAGCGTGAAAGTTGTTCGGATGACAGCTTGGCTGCCTGAGACATAAATTCGACGATTTGGTCGTTTTTAAAGCTCGAAGCAAGCCATTCCTGCCGGGACATCTCACGAATGTGGGAATACATCTGAGCGTTCATTAGGTTGATGATGGAATCCACCTTTCGCTGGGCTTTGGGAAAGTTCTCAAAGGCAAACGGAACAGCAGGACTTGCTACTATTCCATCCACTATTGTTGCAGCTTCATTGATGGCCGACAAGTAGAGTTTTTGTAGTTGTAGAATATACTGCTCGATGCGTTGGTAGTGTTGGCGGTCGTAGCTAATGCCAATCTCCTTAACGGTGTATTGTGTTTTGTTCATACGGGTTCAATCCATCTGTCGTTAATCGTATCTCCTACCCTGATACGGCCTTGCGCCCAAAGAGTATTGAGCGCTTGCCGTACCTTTTCGTAAACATCCCTTTTAGTTGCATGGGTGGGATATTTACCTGCTGACTGTTTTTCCTGAATAATCTCTCTGATAACCTGCATCAATGCTTCTTCTATCATACGGATATGGGGAAAGATTGAATAGTGTTAAGCTCCTTTTCTTCCTGCTGAATCTGTCGGAGTTCAGCTTCTGCATCAGCAACAAATCCGGCCATCTTGACCCCTGTTTTCTGAGACATAACAGCTTTATTTCCGGTTGCTGTCATTATCACTTCCAGCTTATCGGATTCATCATCCATCATGAAAGGAGTTATCATGAATTCAATATCTGTTGCTTTGGCAATTGAAGCCAGTTTAGTATTGAAGTGACCGATGAAAGCCTTAACAACCGATGTTCTGCGCTGAAGGTATTCATCAAACACCTCCATGTGGTCTTGCACCTTTAAATGAGCATCGAGAAACATCAGTTTAAGAGCCTTTCCGGATATTCCGGTGCCGATGGATTTCACGTTCTCAAAAGCGATATTTGGAGTTTGACTGATGGTATAGATTAAGTCCAGCAAAGAAGAAATCTCCAACTTCACAGCTTCCGGAGCATGTGTCCACGATAAATAGTTTGCTTCTGATTCCTTTTCTCCAACAAGGATTTTTCCGCTTTCTCCCTTCTTTGAGAAACCTTTAATGGCACCTTTGACAAAGATGGTGGGAGAAGCGTGGTAATCATTGGTATCAGCAAAATTAGAGAGTAGTTTTTCCAGGCGTTCAATCATACACTGAACATCCTCGTAATCGGCAGTTTCTGTTTGAGCGTAAACGATAGGTATTTTACCGATTGGATTTTCTTTTGGGAAACCTTCAACAAGGGTTGCAGCACCTTCTGTAATGTCGAACTTATAGATGAAGTTATCCGTATATGTTTCAAAGTAGCGTTTGTTTCTTCCGGCATTCTTAGTGGTGTATTCCCGGGAGAAAGCCACCAAATCTCCGTAATCGTTGAAATAAGGATAAAGTACATCTCCCTTCATAGGATTGAGTATTGTCATCCGGAGTTTATACAACGAACCAATACCATAGCGGGTTTCCTCTCCTTCCTCTAAAGGGACAGGATACCACAGTTCGGCAATCTCAGTGCAGGAGAAAAGAGCCTTAGCAATTTTGCGGTTTAAGGAGTTGATTTTCGCATCACTCATTATCTGTTGGAAAGCCGTAAACACCAACTTCTGCTGTTCGTTGGCCGTTGCCTGAAGTACATATTCAACCGGATTACCAAACAGAAAAGATGCCGCCCGTTTTACTATCAACTTTTGAAGGGCAAGGGCAATCCGGGCTACTTTTTCGGTTCTGATTTCACCGTTTTCGTTTTTAATCAGCTTGTTTGGTCGCTCTATCTCATCGAAGATAAGATGCTTTTGCGGGTCAATAGCTGAAATGTATTTTTTGATGTCGGGAAGTTCCGCTCCCCGACCTTTCTTTAGTTCCTGAATGATTTCCTCAGGGGTTGTCATTGTAAAAATCTCATCAACACTCATAATCATCAACTTTAAAATTTTAGTAAAATAATCCGCTTAAATCCTGCACGTTATTGTGGTTGTGTGGATAGAAGGTGTTAGCCAGTGCATCAAACTTATCGGGTGAGCGCTTAATCCGCTCTACTAGGTTCTCCTTCTTCTCGATAGCTATGGAACCATTCGATTGAAACACCCATTTGATTTCAGTAGCCTCCTCCAACAGCTCATCATCAGGCGGCAAACATGGATGGTTTTTGTTTTTCGGGTCCAGCCAGTCACGAACACACCAATACAGGTAAGCTTTCATGTTCAGGAAGGTGTAAACTCCTGTTACATCGTTCAGTCCCGAAGCACTTTCAGAGAATTTACACGAAACAGCATTTTCAAAACCGAGCTCCAAGAGCCGGGAATAAACGCCTGCCCCCTCCCCTATGGTATCAATAAAAGCCATTACCCGCTTGTCTTTCAGATGCCGGGCAATCATTCCCGTTACGTGCATGTGGTCAGCCTTTCCTCCGGATTGATGGAGTTGGAAGCGTTCCACAAACTTTCCGTAACGATGACAAAGCACCGAGCGGTCACGCCCCATTCCGGCCACATCAGCACCGATGATAAGTTTGGAGTGGTTGAGGGGTGTTTCCTGCATGTAAATCTCCCAGTTCCGGTTGGCAATCTCTATCCATTCGTAAGGGATAAGAACATCTTCTGCAACCTTGGGAAACATACCCCTCACCTTCACACGGAAAAGGTCGTTGGGGCGGTATAAATTACCTTCCCATACAAAGTCACCCTCTCCCTCGTTGAAATCCTCTTCTGAAATAGGAGTTGTCCATGTCGCCACCTTGTCCTTTACCCATGCATAGTCCACCTGTCCGGGAATCCTGTTTTCTTTGGTTACCACATTCTCCGCATTGAGGGAATCCAGCCGGAATTTAGAGAATCGTTCCGCTTTCATTGCCCTTGCTGCATAACCGGTTGTAACGTTCGGGTTGAAGACAATCAAAAGCCGTGAATTACCCTGCAAGTTACCTTCAATGGCATTGAAAGTGGTTTCGGTAATACCTGATGCCTCCGTAACGACAAACATCGTATTGGAAGCATGAAAGCCTGACCATGCTTCAGTTGCATCGTCTCCTGCCTTGAATCCGGTTAGAAACCATTCCTCGTAACTGGTTCTGATGTCTCCTGCTACCAATCGCCCGGGCAAACATCCTGCATTGCGAAATAGTCGCCTGACTTCCGGCACCATGATATTCAGCACCTGTCGTCCTGTAGGGGCCGTCATTGCTACCTTCGTGTTTTCTACCAGTCTGCCATCTTTAGAGAATTTGGGAGTAAGGTAGAGAAAGCACATACTGACACAAGCAGCCACGAAGTCCTTCCCTCGTGCTGTTCCACTTGCTACGGCAGTCATTGGATTGTGTTGAACCGAAGAAATGATAGCCTGCTGTTCGTGATCCAGCCGGGCTTTCAAAACATCCCTCACAAAGCGGTTCCAATCCTTCTGCCAGCTTTTGAATTTAGATATATACTTCTCATTCATCATCCACCTGACTTGCAGCTTTCATTAATTCCTCAAATGGATTAATGGTTAGCTGGTTGTCGATGGTTTCGATGTATCCACGTTGCTTACCTTTGGTTTTGAGGAAGAAGAAAATACTTGCTTCCTTCTGCTCGTGAATATTTTTCTTTAGCATTGACTCTGCCATGTCGAGTACTTCCTCATCCAGCTCCTCTATCCGTTCCCTGAAATATGGGTCGGTCTTCATCCATTCGTAAAAGCAGTTTCTCGATATTTTGGTATGCCTGCATGATGCTGACACGTTACATGCGGACTTATCGTAAGCAGACACGAAGGTTAATTTATTCCTCCGTGTCGCAGCAGTTCCTGAGAACTTCGTTTTTTTATGTGTCATATTATGTCATTCCATTTCAGTCGAATAATGTACTTTGAGTTGCTTGTTCGGGCTTACTTTTCTCCGGCTGATAGGTTTTGTACTTGAAGGACTTTAGCGTTTCAATCTCCGCTTTCTTCTGTTTTGCTGCATCCAGCCACCCCTTATCATTCCATCGTGTCCGGCAAGCATTACGGTAATCAATCTCATTGGGTTGCACCTGATGATTTCCGACCAAACTACCTTCAGTGAAAAAGTCATCGATGGTTTTACCTTTGATTTTGCCCCTTCGTGTGTGGATATCCAAAGCGTAATCCGGAATCGGTTTCATCTTGCTATCAATGAAAAGGTGAGAATCAAAGTAGTAGTTCAACGCCCAGTCGGTATGCCTGCTTTTGGGTGAGTTAACCAAAAACAGAATAGCCTGCACAAAGGGCAATCGCTCCTGCTTCTTCTTGTCTCCCTTGTTTGAGGAAAGTTTCTCATACTGCCAGAAAAGAGAATTGATGATTACCGTTGCCATCGGATTGGCCAGACCAATATCCTCGGTTGAGATGATAAACATTCGCTTCCATGCATAGGGTATAAAACCACTTTCGTACAGCTCCACACCCCAATACATAGCTCCTTCTTCGTTACCCCTGCGGATTTCTTTCTGAAATGCGGAAACAACCTCGAACAGGTCGTATCCGTTTAATGTCGTCACTTGCTCCATATCTTTCTGTAAATTAGGTTTTTATATTTATTCAAACTTACAATTGGATAGGTGATTTTGCAAGCTGTCATCTTCGCAGTTTAACGAAGTATAACGATATTTATCTAAGTAGTAACTGATGTCCACATCAACACCAAACCAGCTCGAGCCGGGCTTTTCCTTCACTTCGGGGAAATCTTTTTGAAGCAGGTGGATAGTGTCTAAAGCATCCTGTTTGCGGTTGTAAACCTGACATCCTCCCTTGTTTGCATTCTGCACTACCTTTAGGCCGGATAAGCCGTAATTAAGCGTGTGAAAGCCTTTTTTCCACATGTAAAGAGAGGTGAGTGTATCGGTAAACTCCCGCATATCGGGATTAATCTCATCAACGGCATCCAGTCGAATCATTGCAATGCCCTGAAGTGGTTTATTGAGGTGTGTCCATTTGTGGAGATTTTTCTTAGAGTAAAGCCAGTAACGGTACTGAGTAAAGCGTATCCCACCGATTGATGGGAATTGTTCCATAGCTTGATAGCAGTCTGAAAGAGTCTGCATAAATGCTTCCAACGGTTCTTCTGTATCAATACGGGCAAAACCATCTACATCATCATCGAGCTGGAAAAGGTATTTGAACCCCTTTTCTTTAGCGTACCTTCTGATGTGGTTAAGTGAGTACATTAACCCTTGCTTTGATTCAGGAAGTGTTTCGACTGCATCACCTAAGTAATACTTATACAGAAAGCGTTCCTTAGGTTCAACAAATACCTTTACATTGGGCAGTTCTTTAGCCCACGACATGGTTTTCTTTGTGATGTATTCCGGACGTGAAAGTGATGGAATGCCGATGAATGTATCTTTTAAAAATGGCTGCATAATCAATAGGGAAATTTAAGTGAGCGTTCTCCGATGTTTACATTCTGTTTAAGAGCTGTTGGTTCCTTGTACTGGATAGCTTCTCCGAACTTTTGCCGTAGGTAGAGCGTGTTTCTTATCATGCTCTCACGGGTGCGATAGTCATTACATCCTCCCAAAGCGGTGAAATTTCCATCAGTAACGAATGAATACCGATTGTCGATAAGGCAATATCGGTGCATGTAGATTGTCAGGCACGATATGTAATGGTCTTCACCTTCAGAAAGATTCAGGTCGTATGCCAGTCCATGTCCCCTGATGAAACCACAGAAAGAAGCATTCATATAACCAGTATGTACTATGGGTGAAAAAGCATTGTATTCAAGTGGATTCCTGATTTTGGAGAATGAGAAAACCCTTGAATTGATTTGCTTTGAGATAAAAGCGGTTTGATTGATGATTTCAAGTATTGTTTCAGGGTCATCGATAGTTCCGGAACCTTCTCCGTAGAAGTAGTTCTTTCTTACCGATACCACATCATCATCAATCATAAACACATCCTCACTGGCCCAGTTATCCAAAATCCATTGCCGTGTATGAGTAATCCCACGTATATGCGAAGGAGCACCCACAACATCCGTGTTAGGATTGTGAGCCTTGTAGTCTTCCACCTCTCTTGCAGGAACTATAAGAGTGAGAGATGGAATTAGTTGGGTAGTCCGAACATTATTTGCCCTTCCTTTTGATGGGCACACTATTTTAATTGACATTTGTTACCTCCTCCCAAATCTCCTGAAAACGTTGAACAGTAAGTACGTGAGCTTCTCCAACCTTAGAGTTTTTGTAATCCTTCATTTTCTGAAGTTTAAGCACATTCCTCAGCCAGTTTAAGTCCATTTCGTTATCACAAAAAATCATAATAGTTGAGTACTTCTCATTGAACTGCTGAACTATCGGCATTTCAGCATTGTCGTTGGTGATGGCTTTGAACTTTTCCTCAAACTCACTTTGGATTTTACCAATCTCCTTGTCGGTGAAACCAACCTCAAAAAGGAATTTCTTATCGAAGAACTCGTTAAGCATCTCGAAGTCAAATTCAGCCTGATTTTTATTAAGACGAAGGTTCAACTCCTTTTCAGCCTGTTCATCCAGACATACTTCAATACATGGAGCTTCGGTGTATCCCATAGCCTTAGCGATTTTCAGGCGTTGGTTACCACCAACAACGATGTTCAACCTATCAGGATGAATGTTCACCACCAATGGCTGAACAAAGCCAAACGTTTGAAGTGATTTTTTAATGTCCTCCCGTTGCTTAGCAGTTATCTTGCGGGGGTTGTATGTAGGTTCGATTAATGAATCGATGTCCTTGTACACAATTTTTAGCTTGTTTTCCATACTACAAAACGAATATAAATATACAAATAAATGCTTATGTGATAAGCACTTTTATTATAAAAAAATTTGATTTTTCTCTAATGTTTCTAATTTTTTCTTGAACAAATCTATCAATATATCCAGCTCTGCATCAGTCAGTTTACAGGAGTTGAAACGTTTTATTTCTAGCATTTCGACGTTCTTCTCACCCACCTTTTCAATCAACCCACGTCTGTACCCCTGAATGTTTCCTTCTGTAAATCTATTGCACTGAATGCACTGAGCATTGACATTCATCTCATCGTATCGTGTAGCCATATGGCGTCGATTGATGTAATGTCCGGCATCGCATTTATTGTAGTAAATAACCCGACCACAGCTTATGCAGTATCCGTAGGCGAAACCGCAGTCCCGACGACGGATATACTGACTGAAGATTCTGTCTAATCGTGCTATCTTTCTACTTCTTGGGGTGGTGGGTGATTTCTTTTTTTGTCTATTCCACCACATACATTAGAAAGGGAATCCGTTATCACTTGTCTCGGGCATTTCAACACGTTTTGGCTCTCCAAAAGCATCCGAACCCGATTGGGGTTGAGATGGTTCCGACTTGACACTTAGCAATTCCAGATAGCTAACATCAAGATTGAGCGCTATTTGAGGAGAATTGCTGGCCTGACTTTCAAACAACTTGGCCGTAAAGCGACCTTCTACATAGACCTTTGTTCCTTTTTTTAGATAGGCTATGAGTGATGAATTTTCACCAACACGTCTCAAACAGGATACCCATTGAGTTTTCTCGTGTTCTACTCCCTGGCTGTCTTTGTATTTGTCGGTGTGAGCCACCGAAAATGAAATGAAATTTGCTGTTCCAAATGTTTTCAGGACTGCATCCTGTCCCAAATGACCTATAACTGTTAACTTTAGCATAACTTATTTTTTAGTTTTTGTTTGTATTGTTTCCAATTGAAGATGAATTGACTTCTGGCAGCCAAATCACCTTTGAGTTCCTTTAATCTGCGACAATGCTCTATGATTGTCATTTCAGATAAGTCCTTGTAATTCATGTTCATCATCACATTTTCGTTTTAATCGAATTCTACTTAACTTCTTTAGATTCCTGAGCTTCTGTCGTAGCTTTTTGCGCTTCATTGCCTTGTAGGTTTCGTAAGAAACGGCATTGGCAGCCCAAACTGCCCGTATTCTTTCCCGTTGTTCCGCCTCCTGCTGTTCCTCATGCTTTCGTAACTCCCGTTGCCGTTCGGAAAGAAACTGATTCTTTGCTGTCATGATTTTAAGCGGATCAACAGTTCCATAAAACTCGCCGTAATGCCCGAGCTTTATTTTGGCCATGAAAAGAGCAACTTCGGCAATGTTCAAATAATAGCAATCGTAATAGAATAATGTCGAAATTTCATCCAGCTGGTAATCCGACATCTTTTCTCTCACTCCAACATAGTCACAAAGATTGTCAAACTGAATTTTCAACCAGTTGATTGGTGCCATATCTGAATAAGCCTTCGCAACCTTTGCCAGTGTTGGATACGGATAGTGGTGGCATTTGACCACATCAGCATTATTAGAAAGGATTGCTGTCTGAATCTTAGGATTGAAACGAACTGCAAATTCCATGTAGGACTGTCCGAACTGCTTTCTGATTTCAGCAAGTTCCTGAGATTCGGGCTGCTTCTTCTGCAATACGCTGCTTGCGGGTCTCTGTATTATTTCTCCTACTGTTTTCATTGTTCTTTAGTTGAAAAATTCCGGCCCAGTTGTTGGCCATTGATTGTTTACATATTTGACTGGCTGTCGATGGGTCTGAATCGGAAAGCTCTATGAGTTTTTCAGCAAAAGCCTGTACCGACTTAATCGACTTATAGGTTTCCTTTCGACTCTTCTTGTAGGTAAGCCATTCAGCAATGATAGGTTGGAAGTGTATATCAAATTCGGAGAGATCAAATTCCAGCTGTAAACGCTTTGTTTTTGGTTTTTTCATTGCAGAATTATTGTCAACATTTACTGCGTTATTGTCAACATTAACCCTGTTATTGCTAACATTAATCCATTTGATGTTTACATTAAACTGGTTTATGTCTACAATAATAAATCGATGATCAGCTTGAATTGACTTCCTTCGCTCACAGGCTGAAAAGTATCTTTTTTGGATTCCTGAGCTGGTGAGGATTCCATACAGTGTAAATAAATCCCTGTCGAAAATGGAGTATTTAAGACAATCGTCAATTATACATTGAATAAGCTCCATATCTACGTTTACATTCCTTTTAAACAGCAACAGCATATCATCGTTCCAGTCGATGTAATATCCAGTCCTGTAAATAAGTTGATACAACTTCACCACAATGGCAAAACCTACCAAACCATGCTTCGCTTCCAGCAACTCAAACTTTGAGTCCGGATTAACATCTAAAGCAAAATAATCTAATCCTGTTTTAATTGGTCGTGCCATATCCTTTGTAATTAAAAGTCAGCAAGATTGTAAAGAAACTCATCTTCCGAAACATTATCTTCGATTAGTGAGAAAATCACATCCCTGACTTTGTTGTACAAATCGTGAAACTCAATGTCATCCATCTTTTCAAAAGATATACTCGCTGATTCTTCCACCCATTCCATACGCTTGATTGAAAAAGTGAGGTTGTAATATCCAGCAGCTATCTGGACGCATTTTCGGAAACCTTCCCTATCGTATTTGAAAAACTTGGTTTGCTCCTCGTTAAGATATTCCCAGCCTATGTTGATAAGAGCAAAGTATTTACGGTGAAAGTCGATGTTTCTGGCCTTGACAATGTCCACACGGTAAACTTCGTTCAGCTTCAAGCGTTTCTTTACGTCATAATCATCATCGTACATAGGAATTAATCCCTGTAGTGTATTTTTTACAAATAGTCTCATGATTTTGATTCATCAATAAGGATTGATTGATATTGATAATGAAAGCCCGGGCTTTGCAATGGCAACGGGCCTACCGAACTGTTTGGTAACTGTATTCTTCATCAGATCAGGGTCTGAATTATCTCCTGAAAGATGCAGTAAAACGATGTTATCCACCTTTGTTAAGTCCTGATAGGATAATGTCCTGATGGTCGTTTGTAGCTCCATGTGAGACATTAAAACCCGATCTCTTACTTTAGGATGAATAATGTTATTTTCCACATTGCAATTGATTATTTCATCAACATAGTTGCACTCAATCATCACGTGATTCAGGTTGTTCATACTATAGTCAAACATAAAACTGTCAGTCACGAATAGCAGGTTTCCGATCTTTGGGTGAGAAATATGAAAAGCATAGCAGGGTACATCATGATGTGCCTGAATCGGATATACTTTGAAATTTCCAACCCTGAATTTTTTATCAGCCTGAATTTCAGCAGCTTCAACCAAACCATGAGCTTCTATGACATGTGAATGAGTGAAGATATTGAAAGTCTTTTGATAGTCCCTGCCATATTTTGCATGGTCTCCGTGACTATGAGAGATCAGAACTCCTGCTACTTTTGAAATGTTGAAATCAAGAGCTTGCTTAGCTTTCGCTAAGCTCACTCCTGCTTCGATTATAAGGGCCTCATTCTCATCCTGAATTATATATCCATTGCCACGGCTACAACTACCTAATACTTTCAGATTCATGTTCTTGCTTTTTTAATTACAGACTCAGCCCGTTCAATAAAAGGTATAATTGCCGATGATGTGACCACTTTCATTGCTGCCACACATTGCTCCAAGGACTCCAATAATTCAGGGGCTACAGAAATTAGTTTGGCATTTGCTTTCTCCTGTGTATAAACCGGATAGCCGGGATTTAAGCGAAAAGCAACAACCCATTCTTTTTTGTCAGGTGTTACGATCACGTATTCGTTTGCATCGCCTTGTTCAACAAGTAACCAAGGCCCTGGTGTGTGTGCTGTCATAAATTCTATATATTTTCATTGTAAATTTTTAATGTTCCTTCTTCACCGTATAGCTCACTATATACATCGGTCACGTTTGAGTTCCCGCTCTCGTAGCACATTGCTATTGCACTGATTAACACACGCATCAAATCCATCTCCTTTTGTATGTAAGAGGCTGATATTTCAATTTTGCCATCACTGATTTGGTTGTTTAATTTTGAACAAAGCTCATCATATGCTTTACATGCATGAATGCGTAGGTTATTGAAGTTTATTTCCATTACACTTACTTTTTTTTAATATCCTGGCCCTTCCTCTGTTTTTTCAGTTTTATCTTCTTCAAATGGAACATCCTCTATATTGATATGCTTTGGTCGAATTTCCGCCAGTGCATTATCCCGTGATTCCAGTGCTTCATCTGAATCCATTGTAAAGGCGTTTTGCATTTCAACCGATAGATAACCCCACTTCCCGAGCAAGTTTCTCATGCAGGTTTTAAGTGCCATTTCAGTAAAGTTACCCAACCAACCTACCTTGTCGGTACTTTGAGCGGAATTAGCTAAAATCTTCAAACTTTCTACAGTTACATCCTTTGAATTTTTAAGGCCGGGTGAGTATTGTTTGGCATGTTTTGCCATCTTTTCAACCGACATATAGAGTGTTTTGGAATATCCATTGAGAAGCTCGAAATAGGCGAAATATCCTTCGATTTTGTCGGACTTCTTTTCACCATCAAGTGCAATTTCACCAGTAAGTTTGCTAACCCTTCGAAGTTCTCCTTCGTATACCACATCTGCGTTTAGTGTACGGTACTGTCCGGTTCGCATTGCCATTTGAATGTAACCCCGATATCCGGGTATGAAAGTAGGGACAGGAACTTTTTGCCATGAACCATCCGGCATCCTCACTGAATTGTTATATACAACGATGTAAGCAAAACCGAGTGCTTTGGTAAGTGGAAGTTTCAGCACTGCTGCTTTTAGTGCCTGAGCTACTACCAGATTTGGGTCGCAAGATTGCAGGGAAGTATCACCTGTGTAAAGGTCGATGATACTTGCGATGAAACTGTTACTGTTGGTCCCAAGTGCATTTTTAAATTGCTCCTGTACACTCTCACTGCCTAATGTTTTCTTCAGAATGTCTACTCGTCTAACGGGAGTCTTTGTTGTGTTATCCATAAATTTCAATTAATAAATTATAGTTTGCTATTAAAAGTGCTTATCCGATAAGCACTTTATGAGTAAATTTTTTATGCTGTTTTCAATTCAAACGATTTTGTCTGAACTTGTTGTAGTTTGGAGTAATTCGGATCAACTACAAGATTGATTATTTGCGTGTTTATTTTGGGGATTTCAGTTACACTTTCACGGTTATCAATCCAAATAGGAGCGCTTACTCCTTGCTTGTTGGAAATTGCGTGTATAATGTCCAGCCCGGCTGCAATTTGCATTGCGTTGTTTAAGATTGAGAAAGGAACACCATCAACCATACATTCAAAGACAGGAATAATTTGGCCATCCACCTGAGTTTTGAAAAGTCGGAACTTAACAAACCGGAACATCTGATTAATTTTCTCCTCGTAGCGTGAATTCTTTTCAAACTCAAACTTTTTGGCAATAAATTCCATTCTTTCCAATGATGCAAGCTCCTGATTTAAAATTGCTATCCTTTCTTCAAGTTGAACTATGCGAGTTTTAGTATTGTTGATAACATCCTTCAGAGCTACCTTTGATTTAAGTTCGTCAAGCTCACTTGTTAGCTGGCGTTTTTCGTTTATTAATTGAGAATTATCTGTTGTATTCGAAACTGTCGAAAGTTGAGATTTAAGTCTTTCAATCTGTTTTGCGTTTTCGATGTATTGATTCAACTTTTCAAAATCGTTGTTTTTCTGGTCCAAAGCAGACAACTGACTTTTTAGTGAGTCTAACCGGGTGCCGATAAAAAATTCTTGCTTTTCACCATCTTTTAGCTGTTCAAGTTCTTCGGTGATTAACTTCAAACGTTCAACCACGGCCAGTCCTTCAGTTTTATTGGCTTCAAGGCGTTGAGTTTTAGAGGTGTTGAATTTAGCGGTCAACTCCTGCTGCTTTGCTTCAATATCAGCAGCTTCAAGCAATCGTTCACAGGTTGGGCACTTGAATGCATGCTCATCAAAGATCAATTCTTCAGCCTTAATAGTTTTCCACTTTTCGCGCAATCCCTGAAGTTTTGTTTCATATGCACCCTTCTCAGCTTCAAGAGCTATACGACGATTAGCCACCAGTTCAGCCTGTTTCTTTGCATTGGTGATTTTGAACTCTACTTCAGCAATCTGAGAGCGAATTTCAGCTTTTTGCTCATTCAGCTTCGATGAATGCTGATAGCGTATTTCCTGCTGTTGAAGTTCAAGTTTGTTGATTTCAGACTGAATCGACATACGAACCTTGTTTTGATTTTCAGCGTTAGTTGCAGCATCGTTCAACGCTTGTTCGATTTCATCAACCCGGGCCTGCTTCATTGAAATTTCCGAAGAAATTTGTGCTTCATCCGGCATTTCAGGCATACCTTCTTTAAGTCCGGCTATCCTTTCGGGAAGTCCTGTTAACTCAGGTTTAATACGTGCTTTCTGTGCATTTATCGACTTTTTGTATTCTTCGATAGTTATACCAGTCAGATCAGAAAGCAACTTTTTAAAATCTCCGTTCCCTTCGGCAATTTCATCATCTGTAATACTTACCATCGAAAACAAGATTTTTCGTTGTTCGTCAGGCTTCAGACTGGTGAAATAAAGTGGATTGGTAATGATTTTAAAAACAACATCATCACACATTGTTGATACTAGATTGTCATAGCGGGATTTGGCCACCTTAACCTCATCAATGTAGTATTCAGTTGTATGCCCCTTAGAAACCTCAATAATTTCTGTTTTTGGTTTTACCCAAACTTCCCGATAGCATCGACGAAGTTTACGTTTTTCTCCGTCCACGGTAATAATTACTTCGACTTCAACATCAGACTTTGGAATAATTTCACCATTCTTGTCGTAAGGTTTGATTTCATGGTCAGCTCTTCCGAGGTGATCTTTTCCAAACAGACACCAAATGAACGAATCAAATAGCGATGTCTTTCCGGAGCCGTTTTTTCCGTATATCCACATTTCAGGTTCATCAAAACTAAATGAAATGTTTTGAAGTCCCCTGAAGCGGGTAATGTTAAGTTGTTTCAATTCTAATCTCATGATTTTCTCTTTTTTATAAATCGTCCGTTCTTCCCCTTGGATGGCTTGTACTTGAATAATTCCTCTTTTAGCGCTTCAATTTCGCTGTTAAGTTCATCACACATTGATTTGTATTGTTCATTTGTGATTAACAGCTGATTAAGCCGTTTCTTACTTGTAAAAACTAAACCAAACATATGATTATTGATTTGAAGTTAATATGGAATCTAATTGACTTTTTCTAAACCGGAGAATTCCACCTACCTTATCCGATTTGAGATATCCGACCTTTCGCCATCTGAATAATGTAGCTTTGCTGATTTTCAAATACTGGCAGGCTTCATCGGTGTTTAAAAACTCTTCCTTTTCAGGAGCTGTATATGATTCAATCTTTGGCTGTTGGCTTTCGACTAATTCGATAAACTGACCAACGGTTAATTGCCAGATTGGAGTGTTTGGGTCAAGCATCATTGAATACCTTTAAATGATTAGCACTAAGTTCTACGTTTCTCAATAAAATTTCAAAATCGCCAATCGTAAAGTAGATTTCTCCGAAATTTATCGACTGGACTAAATCGTTCCCTTTGAAAACTTTGATGCTTTTACGCTGCCAATCAGTAATGATGGTAAATTGTTCTAATTTCTGCGTCATCATCCGATTGGTCGTATTATGCTCCGTACAAAAATTAAAAACCGTGTCCATTAAAATAAATCGTTGATGTTAATTCCGGTTTCCTCAGACAACACTCTCAAATGTTCACTCGTGCTGGGCTTGCATTTCCCTTTAACCCACATTCTTACCGTTGGCTCACCTACGTTACATCGTCGGGCTACCGTTCTAATAAATTCGCTCTTTGGAGCACTTCTTTCAGGCAAATTGTAATAGAAGTTCGACAAATTCATAACAATAAAACTTTTTAGATTAATACTTTGTTACTTATATATATATTTATATATTTGCATATATGAATTATTATATTTGCAAACTTACTAATATATTTAAATATATTCCTATGGTTTACTTATATGTTTATCCTGATTAAATTTATTTAACAATGGAACTTGATCTTCGCAAACTAAGAGACGAGAAGCATCTCAAGCAAAGTGAACTGGCCGAAATTTTGGGCGTAAAGCAGCCATACATTTCATCAATTGAACGTGGCCGGTATGAAATTTCACATGAAGTCTTTGAAAGACTTAAAGAGCGATTCCCCGATATTCAGGTCGATACATCCGAAAAAATTGAGAAAGAAATTATAATTACGGATGATACTGAAGATAAGAATCTATTGAATATCATCGCTGAGCAGCTGCAAAGGATAAAAGAAAAAGATGCGCAAATCAGTAGACTTCTTTCAATGGTCGAGGCATGTCAACAAAAAATAGAGCAGTTGGAAAAGGGAAGTTTTGATAAATAAATTCTATATTAATTACTAATATATACCACAAATATATTTGTAATGAGTTGAAAAATATTTATGTCAACATAAACCTCATTAATGCGCACATAAACGGAGTTAATGTCAACATAAACCGGGTTAATGTACTACAGAAAAGTCCAAAGTAAATATTATATATATACATATATAATACTCTTATATATATAAAGAAAACATAACTCAATTAATGTACACATTAACTGAATTAATGTTGACATAAACCCGGATTATTGCAGCAAAAGCTGAGTTAATGCATACATAAACTCAGTTAGTGTCAACATAAACAGAATTGAAACCGATAATACTATAAATTGATTTTTATGAACAATGAACAACTAAAACAACTTTTGGAGCTGTATAAAAAAGCAGTGGCAAAAAATTTAACAGCTGAAGATTTCATTAAGGAAATTCAGGCAACCCAAATCAATATTGACAGGTCATTTGTTCAGGCCGGCAAAGAAGATGCAAGCCTGGGAGAATATTTAGAGGAATTGTATCAACTTCAAAACTCATACATCAATGAATAATGCTGATATCGCAATTCGTTTTTTCAAAGCCATTGACACTTTAAAAGCGATCAAAGTAATCAGAGGAGAGAAAACATTTACTGATCGTTATTCAATCAACAGGCGGAATTTATACCAGCTCCGAAAGAGTCCTGAAAGGGATATAATGCAAATGGTTTGGTTATCCCACCTAATTAACGACTATGGCGTATCCTCTGAATGGCTATTGACCGGAGAAGGAGAAATGTTTGTTCCGGGACATATCCACATCCCTTACAAGAAGAAAACTCAACGGTGAACCTACAATAGCAGGTTCATCAGGTCAGTTTTAATTTCATCATCGATATCACGATAACGGGCGAATGCTTTACTACCTTCTTTGTGGCCAGACATACTTCCTACCAGGTTTGGGTCCTTCACTTGTTTGTACAAATTTCCGATAAAAGTACGACGTGCCAAATGCGAAGAAGCAATTTGATTTAAAGGTACTTGTTTTTGAGTTCTGGATTTCGGATCAAGGATTGTAACAATCCTGACTATACCTGCAATGGTAAAAATCTCTTTAATTGCAATGTTATATTTTTGTTCAGATATAAATGGAAATAATCCCTTACATGGATAATCTTTATATTTGTCGATAATTTCCTTTGCCATATGGTTTAACGGTATTCTAACGGTCAATGGATTTCCATCTTTCGTTTTGCGAGCAATATATTCAACTGCACCATCAATAATATTATCCCTTTTAAATTTAAACAAATCACTAACTCTACATCCAATAAGACATTGAAATACAAAAATATCACGTTGTATTTCTAATTTTGGAACATCGCTAAAATCATGATTGTAAATCTGATTACGCTCCTTGATTGTAATATAATATGGAGTGCCATAAACACATTCGTTTAAAGTATATTTTTTGAATGGATTTATTTCGATTAGTTCATTATCATTACACCAAATCATGAAAGTCCTGAATTTCACCATTAAGTCGACAATAGTATTTTGACTCCTTTTTTCGGGAGTTCTTGATTCTTTAACCTGTTTAAAAATTTGTGGGTGCTTTTTAAAGATTTTGGTTTCAATAGCAAGATAATCCTCAAAGTCTCTCAATGCTCTAAAATCAATATTTTTCAGTACTAACCTGAAATTCGGAATTGACAATGATTTATAAAGCTCATATCGTTTTAGACACCTCTCCAATACTCTAAAATTTCGAATTCTAACTGCCGATATCTTTCTTAACGACAAGAAGGTTTCGAAAGTTTCAAAAAAAGGGTTAAGTTGAATTTCATATTTCTCTGGATAATGAAATCTATCTATGCACTCTAAAACCCATTCTTTTGAAATTAATTCTTTATCTGCATCTTCAAATTTATTTAAGAGAAATTCTTTAAGTGATTTTATTTTTGAGTCTAATGTCAGAAGGTTCTTTCTCTCTTGTGTTTCAATTTTCGGAATAGAAATCTCATTTTTTTTTGACCATCTATTAACTGGAACAAAAATATTCGACTTTACTCTATATCGTTTTGTCCTGCTTACAGAAAATCTAATCATTACTTCAGCCCGACCTAAATCATCAGGGGATTTCGATATACTAAATGTAACAGTTGCCATACTCTTTAAATTATAGTACAAAACTACAAAAAAAAACTCACTGTCCACCAATTGTCCACGCAGTGTTAGATCAAATGATTCACAAATAAACCTGCTGAGAATTCAATCTGTTTATTGCACTGAATAATAGCTACTTAAAATTTCATCAAATATCATTGAATTTCATCTGAAAACATATTTCAAACCCGGCTCTGGGTACTAAGCGGGAAGGAGCAGATTTTTCATCTGCTTCTTCTTTTTTTTGCCCTTGTAAATAGCTGGTTTCCTGAAAGATAATATCAAGTACTTTGTTGTAAGAATTGGTTCGATAATTTTTGCCGTCAAATTCAATTTTATCAGGGAACATCGAACCAAGCACATTAATTTTATCTTCCAAAGGTGCTGTAGTCAACACTTTTCCCAAGTTTGACAATAAATTTAGAGCAAAATCAAATTTTACATCTATCTGCTTGTCCGCAATATGTGTTAATCGATATATATCATCATCAATTTGTTTAATACGCTCATTGATGCCACCTACAATTCTCAAATAATTACCTCTCTCTAATTTGCCGTCAACATAGTCAATATCAGCTTTTTCAATACGCTGTTTTTCTGTTTCTTTTTTTAATACTGCATCAGCAACTGCTTTTCGTACATCCTTACTTGCTTCACCATTTATTTCGGCAAAAACTTCGGAATACAACTTTAGCATTTCAGGTCTTGGCTTTAATGTGTTGACATATTTGATGAAAGTATTATTTGCTTTGGTCGCATTCGCATTAAATCGATTACAATTCGGACATTTGTAGTATGGGTATTCACCACCATTTCCGTGACTGTAACAACCTGCCATACCCTTACCACAATGAGGGCAGACTAAAAAACGCCTTAAATAAAAATCATCGTTGCTTGATCTCATTAACTTTGTTTTCTTAATACGCTTTCCAAAATGATGCTCCTGAATTCGATTAAACGTTTCAAAATCAATTATTGGGGAGTGAAGACCCTTTACCCAGTAACTTGGATTATCCTCCCATTTCATCACCTGCACCTCTCCAATATAAAATCGATTTTTTAACATAGCAGGAAAAGCTGATTTACCAATGATTAGTCCTTTTCGATTAACTTCACGGCGTATAAATTCAATTGACTTAACACCCTTTGCGGCTTCGTTGAATGCATACTTCACAATTTCAGCTTCAGTTTTATCGACAACTACAGTTCTTGTATCATCATCAATTTTAATATTTTTATAACCCTTTGGAGCTTTATTAGTGCATTTGCCGCTTTTTTGCGCCTGATAAGTTCCTTCTCTTGTACGAATACTAATCTTATGTCTTTCAACTTCTGGTACAGCCAAAAATATTGATAATAACAATATCGAATCTGGCTTTGATAAATCAAGAGGCTGCTCAAATGAATTTAATGCCACATTATATTTATCAAATTTTTCTATTTCCATTAATGATTGGGCAACATTTCTTGCAAACCTATCCCATCTTAGAAAATATACGGCATCTATATGATTTTGTTTTTTAAAACAAATGTCCCTTAATTTCTTCCAACCAGGGCGGTTAAAATTTTTACCACTTTTATCGTCTGTTATAACTTCTACAACCTCATACTTCATCAATTCAGCAAACTGTCTGAGTCTTGACTCTTGATATGGCAAACTGTTATTAGTTTTTTGCTCATCCGAACTCACACGACAGTATAATATAACTCTTTTCATACACTTTTAATTTTAATTTCCAATTTTGCCAGTTCAGTCAGAAACTGCATTAAGGACTTTATTTCTTCATTCGATAATTTAGCAAAACCTTCTATCCGCCTAATCTCTGCGATTTTTGCATTACTGACATCGGACATAATTAAGAAGGTTAATACTAAGTTTATTTTTCTCTCTTTTCATTTTTCTTTTAAAAACACCTTGGTTAATATTTTACGGTGTACCATTTATTGTTCTAAATATATAGAAAAAAAATGAAAAAACAAAAATACGACACTAAATCTGAAAATACTTGATGCTAGCCTATAAAATGATATGTTAATTCTGATAGTCAGAGTTATTTGTAATCAGCAACTTTGAATCGCCAAGTTTTCGCAAGTGAAATTCACCAAATTTTCGCAAGTGAAATTCACCAGCTTCAAGCACTTATCAATCCCTAATACTTAAGACATCAATGGTTCAAGAAAATCATATATCTTTTACCAAGTCCCGAACCCAACTCTCATCTCGTAAGTTTTGGGGTTGATGGTTATGTTTAAGTATTCATCTGGTTGTTCCCTAAGATGCGAAAAAGAGTAGTTGCCGTTAGATTCTAAGTACCAGTGTCGGGTCATAACACCTGCTTCTTTGGGATTTTGATAAACTGAATCTTTAATCAACTTCTCAATTTCTTTAAAAAACTCATCGCATTGTGAAGGTTTTAATTTAGCTGTGTAAGCCATGCTGTGGTCGCCATGAAAGGATGAAAATGAGTTTGCCTGAAGTAAGTTTGATATAAACCAAAAGGCATTTGTGCTATACGAAGGAAAATCCATTTCGGTTTTTTTCTCAATCGTCCATTTGCTTCCCCTTAGCGCATCACTGGTCAATATAGATACGTAAATCAAAGAAGTTATAATTGTTATAACCACTAATGGTGATAAAAAGAACAGCAATCTACGCATCGTTTTCCTGACTGGATACCAAAGCTTTGAAAGCAAGAAAAACACAGGTGGAAAAACCAACCAAAATAATGATAAGGTTAATACTTTCAGCAGTTGAATGAATTTAGTAAGCATAAATCATATAGTTTAGAATTTGCCTCTTTAATATGTAATGTTAAATCTGATTATCAGACTTGTTCCTGCGGATCGTCCCTAGCCTCTCTCCTCACCAGTTCGATTCAAGCAGCCACAGTATAACTGATGAATAATTTTCCGAATAACTTTATATAATCAATTATACAAACTAAAGATATACTTAGCAATCGTTGATACCAATAAGACTATATTACTTACATTAAGAAATACCATTATTAACACTAACAGAAAAATATAAAATTTTACTTTTTTATTGTTGTCTTTTGCTTTTGCCTCAATGAAAGAAATGTTCGAATGTACGGTATTAAGATCACTATTTAAATCAATTATTTTATCTTTCAACCTTTTATTCTCACGTTTTATTTCATTTAATGTTTTATTATGAGCATCATTATTATCTGAAATTAAATTTTTCAAATGATTAAAATCCGATTTTGCGGTATTGTTAACTCTAGTCAATATACTAGTTTCAATACCAGAAATGATTTTGATTATTTTTGAAATATCTATAGTCGTATTATCACTTTTAGTATGTAAATTATCACAAGAATCGGCAGTTTTTTTAACACTAGCTTCAATCAATTTTAATTTCAAATTGATTTCATTATTATTACTATCTATTATAGTCTTTAATTTATCAATAATTAATTTAGACTCTTCAATTTCATTTTGTAGTTTCTTTAGTTGTAGTGCTTGGTCTATTAATGTAGATGATGTTTTTTGTGTATTGGCAATTAATTCTCTAACTTCTTCAATATGAGTCTTAAACTTTAATAGTTCAGCTTCTAACAGTTTATTTATTTCTTCTTCTGAGTACTCTTCCATGATCTTAATTATTGATTAAATCATTAATATTTTTGAGGGCTAAATACGTATTCTTTTTTCTATGAATCTCATCATAGGCTTGTTGGTGTTTACCAGATTCTATAGAATTAATATCATGAAAATTCTCAAGGTTCATTCTAATAAATTCCACACATGGATTTTCGTTCAAAACGTTATAAACTCTTGCAATTAAATATTTCTCAGCAGCCTCCATTAAATTTAACTCATTACCTGATATGTACAGAGCAATTTTTTCCCTGTTTTTATCGAAAGGTGTTGCTTTACTATCTATATAAATTTCATTCTTGTTCTCAATTATTTTAAAATCATGATTAGTTGATGTGTTTTCAGATATGTTACGCCAGATAACATTAACATAATCGCCAATTTTAAATCCTTGTTCTGTATCTTCAACCTGTTGATTGTACTTTTTAATATAAATTCTTTTTAGTTCTTCAAATACAAATAATTCTCCTTTTTTCCCTAAATCTTCATCAGAGGGATTATATGGTCTATTTATTTGATTTGGAACTCTTTCTTCATATTTAGGATTTTTCAAATTATCAGGTATCAATGAGGTGTCAAAACCCTTTTCTTCCAGGTATTTTAATCCCTCCAAAAAAACATCAGTCAGCAATACAGTTAATATACGCTCCGCATAACGAATATTTATAAATTTGCATAATGGCTCTATTAATCCATCTAAAACTCTTGGTTTATACCAATTTCCTACATAGAAGAATTTATTTCCTTCTGAATATGTACTTCGTTGTTGCTGGTCTTCTTCGCTACCATATGTCAAAAGAATTTCAGTTGTTGCATAAAAAGTGATGTCTGAAAGTTTTCTGCATATTCGATTGTATTCTTCTTCCCATTCCTTGTTATTTTTTGATTTTTCAACAGCAACAAGCGCAATTAATGGAGCTATATATTCAAGTTGCTGACGTAAATCTTCTTGAGTTACCATACTCTTTGAAAATTTGGGTGTTACCTTGTCAATCACTTTAACTCCCCAAAAATCAAAAAGATTTATAATACTTTCATCAACTTTATTTTCTGTATAAATCAAATTATTCGCATTAAAGCCATCAATAGTAACGATTGACAAAACATTGGGCGAATGAAATTTTCCATCTCTTGCTAAAAGCTTATTAGAATTACTCCAATTTTTTAATTTGTTTTTGTCAAGGGCATGTAAATTAGGAAATAGCTCAGCAAGTTTTTGATAAATCAACAAGACACGTTTTTTGTTTTCTTTTTGCTCCTCCTCTGTTAATTCTGAGTCTTGCCATATCTCTGTAAGAATTGACAGATAATCGTCTAATCTCAACTGCTCCTTAAACTTTAAAATTTCTTGCCATTTTTCAGAAATAATCAAAGAATAATCAAGAACTGGTAGATATTTTCCTGAGATCTCTTTTATAAGAGTAATATTGTTATTGAATACATCTGAAGCTTTCTTGCATTCTTTTGAATCAACAGGGAAAATTGCAATATTATTAATAACCCATTTTGTATAATTAACAAACCCTCCAAGTGTCTTCAAATCATCATTATTTAAATAGAGTGACCTCCAAATCATCCCTGTTTTACCTGAGACAGCAATATGGTTTTCTAATTCTGGAATTTCTTTGTCAAAAATTCTTTGGAAAAACATTTTGGAAAAATCATATTCAGTTGCATATTTAATAAATGGTAAACCTTTAAAAGTAATTTCATTAGGATAAAACCCATAACCTTTACCATTTTTATCCCAGCCATCCCATGCTACCCATGAATACTTTCGACTTTCGTCCCATATCTGTTCCAGATAATCTTGATCAAATCTATTTTTCCATTCATTTTGATAATCAAATTTTATTGTTTGATAACTCCATTCAACATCTTCATTTAAACCAATTTTCAAAAAGAAAGCTTTCCATTCACTTTTTAAATCATTAATTTCATAATAGTTTTCAGAAACAAAAAAATCAATATCTGATACTTTCTCCAATCTTAATACAGGCTCGTAAAAATCAGAAAGAAAACAATCCTGTGCTTGCTTTAAATTTCCTTTTTGTGTCAATATATTTATGTGGTGTAATTTTGAATAGTGAAAATCCGTTAATTTCCCCTTTTTATTGGTATTAAACAAATATCTCCCAATTTTAATAGCATTCTCTTCGTTAATAAATTCACTATCACCGATTATTGTTTTCTCAATGAAGTTCACATCATTAGGTTCTTTTACACCTAACTCTTCGAGCCAATTTTTTATAGATTTGTTTTTATCTAAATCAACTAAGACAGATTTGTTTATTATTGAAATGTCGTCTGTAAAATCTGCTGAAAATTCAACTGCTGGGAAATAAATGAGTTCAGGTTTTTGTAATATTTCATTTTCATCAAAAATAAATGGAATAGTTCTTAAACGATAATTCCAATTGTTTTCGCTTTCATTTTTTTGATTTTCGTTTGATTGTTTATGAAGAAAAGAAATTAATTTAAAATTTTCTTCTATTCGATGCTCTTTTGAAAAAACTTCAGATATGAAAAAGCCTTCAAGTCTATCAATTTTAAAGATGTATAATCCTAATTGTTTAAGTGTGTTAATCGGTTTTAAAGAAGGAATAAAAGAACTTATTGTAAACTTGTTATTGGCATCTATATTAATATAATTAAGCAGTGATTGTTTGCTAATAAAATCAGAAATATTGGTTTCATCAAAAAGTGCATCGGACACTTTTAGTAAATCTCCCTTGATGTTTGGGATAAAAGCAATAGTATTTATAGCTTCATCGAAGCCGTCATTAAACTTATTCTCAAGTTCGCTAAATCCATTCAATTTTTGTGGTAATACCGTTAAGAATTGACTGTTAAACTTACTGCTTTTGTCTGCAAGTTTGGAAATCCAACCAAAATAAATTATTGGTATCTGAGTGAACAACCATTGATTCCAAAATGTATCGTAATGCAAATGTTGTCTTCCAGCATCAGTCAGGAAACTTGCATTTACCAAAAATGGGAAATCATAATTGATAGAGGTTGGCAAATATGTAAATATCAGCCTATTTTCTTTTTCAACGGGCTTTAGTTTACCTTTATCGATTTGGATTGCAAATGAAATTTCAGTACGTTGGGCTTCCTTTAGTTTCTTAGGCGATTTCTCATCTGCATTTATTTCTTCTTGAACATTTTCTGGTATAGCAAACAGTTCTGTTTTAACTAACCATTCACTCAATATTCTATCATTGCGTTTTAAACATGTAATTTCACCTGAAACGCTTTTCTCAAGTAACAGTTTTTCATCCGTATTTAAAAATACTTTTACATGCTTGCTTCTTAAAAAAAGAACTATTTGGCTTTCTGAGAACAATTCTATAAATGCTTTTTTTATCTGTTCAATTTTGTCATAACGTATTATTGTGGAAACATTATATTCATTTATTACTGATAAGTTTTTGAGCTTAACAGGCAATTCTGTCCAAATTGGTATAATTTGCCAAGGCATTTTAATATTCACATCCTTGTTTTTTGTCTTTCTTTCTGACCTCCATATGCTTTGTGAACCCCAGACATTATTCCAATGGTCTACCCAATGCTGTTTATCAAACTTAAAACAATAATCTCCGCTTTTGATAATCACGAAATTTGAATGAGAGAAAACGGATTTGAAGCCAATGCCTTTAAAACCCGTCTTGTTGCTGTCATCTGATTTAGTTCCATCTCCTGCACTGGATATACTCTCAATATCAATTTTTGAAAATGGTTCTCCTTTGTGTGAAACAACAATGTATTCATCAACAAAATCAATTCGAATATCTAGACTTCCACTATTATTGCTTGCATCATCAGCATTTTGAATTAGTTCGTAAATAAACCTCTGGCTATCCGTATTTATATCTCTTGAAATGGTTTCACAGAGATTTGCTGTTGTAATTGCCTGTTCAGGATTATTATAATTCGCATTATTTTGCGATAAATTATTTATAAACTTTTTGAATTCCATCGTATTTTATTCAATTAAATGATAAAAAACTAATTGACATGCTATGATGTTTTATCTTAATAAATGCATAGTTATAATCAACAACTTTCAATCACCAGCTTCGTATCAATGCCTAAATAGCGCAAAACTTATGTAATTTGGAGATAGGACGAATAAGTTACTCAACATAACTCTCCATTTTTATTTCCACATTTTCATCATCTAATAGACCTAAAATGCTTTTAATCCAATAATCAAAATCATATCCTTCTTTACTTTCGTCAATTAAGATATAATCAATAACTGCTTTACCTTTATTACTTGAAAGCCTTAGGAACTCAACTTCAAAAGTATCTGAACCATAATAATAATCGCAATTTTCAATTCTAACACATATACCACTATCATTATTGAACTCAATAGAATCAACATATCTAAATTTACGTATTGGATCATCTACACAAACGGTCAAATATACATATGACATCAAGTAATTGGGATAGTCATTAATTGCCTTTATCAAAGATGATACAATTTTGTACTCTCGAATGCCAAAATTATTTTTACTATGATTCAAAATTTCAATTAGAACCAATAATAGTTTGCTTTTAATATCCTTAATTTTCATAACCATAAATATTTTAAACCGTCACAACCTCATGTAACACATCCACATACCTTGGTATTACCGCAAAATTATTTCCAAACACATTCATCCAATCATATCCATCAAAAGGTGATTCATTAGCAATTACTTCACGGGTTATATCCCCATTTTCACATACATAATTGATGATGGTCTTAACGTATTCCTGTTGCTGAGAATTGAGTGAGTTGTCTGATATAAACTGACTGAATTTATCAATGGCAATAGACCTGTCGACACCTACAATGGATCGGATAAAGACAGCCACATTTCCGCCAGCAAACTTATTATGAACGTGCTTCTCGTAATCTTCTTTTGTACCCAGTTCATTCCACAATAGAACTTCAAGCTCAAGAATATCCTTGTGGTCGAGCTTTTCAATTCGAACTATCTTTTGTAAAGTTTCATTTGTGCTTAGATTTTCTGCCAAATAATCAAACACCCGTTGTTTGTAACTTGTAACAATAGGAATACCTGCCGCCAAACCTCCGTCAACAATTTCATCTTCTATATCCACTTCAAAGGTTGCTTTTGGCTCTCCCACTAAAAATCTCATCAGGTCACGAAGGTCGATTCTAATGCGTTCAAGATTTGACAGGGATATGTTTTTCCAAAAGTTTTCCGTTTGTATTTCTTTTAATGTATCAATCTTTGCCTTTACCTGTGGAATGGTTGTTTTATCCTGTAATGCCTGAGCAATGGTTACAATCCGTTGTTTGGTTCGTTTAACGTTAGTACCTTTCAGCAAGGATAATTCAATAATAAGCACCAACAAGTCAAATCGTTTGGTATTTTCATCTTCCTGTGTTGGAACCAGCAAAGACGCAATATGATTTTTAAGTTCCAGTACATTTAACTTGGAGATGTACTGCCAAACACTTTCCAGCTTGTATTTATCGATGAACTGCAAGTTTTTTCTAACATCAATTCGCTGTGTGTTCAGACTGATAATTTGCTCCCGTAATTCGTTTTTTGTTTGCAAATGGTATTCTCTGGCAAAATCATCTTCCTGATATTTAAGTGACTGAAGTTCAAATGCAATATCGGCTTTAATACAAAAAATGGTTTCAGTTAGTGATTTAACAGGTTTTGCTTCAGTTCCATTTGGATTTTTATCGAAGTAGTCGAAGTTCCCACAGTAATCAAAGATGTAGAATGCCTGTTTATCCTGCTTCTCTCCAAAAATATCTTCTGACAATCGTGTGCCCCGACCAATCATTTGCAGAAATTTGATTTTTGACCGTATAATTTTAAAGAAAACCAGATTAAGAATGTCGGGAACATCAATACCTGTGTCCAACATATCTACCGATACTGCTATTTGTGGGTCTTTATCCCTGAGTTCAAATCGTTCGATTAAATTATGGGCATAGGTTACATAGTTATCGATTAGCACACAAAAATCGGCACCGTATTGAGGATACAGTATATTAAATCGTTGGACAATTTGCTCTGCATGGGCATGGTTATAAGCAAATATTACTGTTTTTCCTATGCGCTCACCTCCCTGCACCTTGTATCCATTGGTCATTAAATCCTGAAGAACCTTATCTATAGTATCAACATTAAAAATGTATTTAAACATTTCCTCTCCACGAATGTCTCGTTTGTACTCCGAACCATCCAATGCTTTTTTAGCCGATTCATAAGCCCACACCTTTTCTAATTGTGCCTTTTCATCCTTGCTCAGGTCTTTGTACTTTATACCCACCCGAATATGTTTTGAATGCCGAATTAATCCATTGTACGGAACTAGGTACTTATCAGCCACGGCTTCCTCCAGTTCGTAATGAAAATTGGGAACCCCCTGTTCCATTTCAAACATATCATAGGTGCTTTTATCTACATCCGAACGGGGTGTTGCTGTCAATCCTACCAGCAAGGCATCGAAATAATCAAATATGGCTGTGTACTTTCCGAAAATGGAACGGTGAGCCTCGTCAATGATAATTAAATCAAACCTACCGATTGAAAAATCTTTGGAATCAGCATCGATATAATTAATCATCGTCTGGTAGGTAGAAAACATAATACGGGCATTCAAATCCTTATCAGGATCATTCTCTGATAACACACATACAGGTACATGCGGAAGTATCTTGGTAAAGTTCTTTTTAGCCTGACGAACCAATGCTGTACGGTCAGCAAGAAACAGTACGTTCTTAATCCAATTATTTCGCATCAACAATTCGACCATCGAGATGGATACTCTCGTCTTTCCAGTACCAGTTGCCATTACCAATAATGCTCTGCGGTGTTTCTTGTTAAAATGTTCGCATACAGCCGTTACTGCCGTGATTTGATAATGTCTTCCTGCTATATCCTCATTGATTTTAAAATCACTTATATCTTTTCTGCCCTGTCGTTGTATTAATAGTTCCAGTTCTGAAAGGGTGTGGAAACCAAATAACCTGCGACTGGGATAACCCAGCCTATCAATCAAATGTGTATCGTATCCGTTTGTATAATATATCACAGGTTTGATACCATACTTTTTTTCTAAGCATTCAGCATACAGTGTTGCCTGATGTTTACCTTTAATTGGGTCAACACCTGTTTTCTTGGCTTCGACCACCGCCAGTGGGTTACCATTTTTCCCGTACAAAACATAATCACAAAAACCTTCCTCTTTGTTATTGGGCATTCCCTCCACACGGATTTCAATACCAGCTTTTCCTGGCACTATGCTATTCTCCTGTTCCAATACTTCCCAGCCAGCTTCCCTTAGCTGTTGGTCAATATAAAACCTTCTGGTTTCAGCTTCAGTAAAATATTCGGGATTTTTGACAATCAGTTTATCGTCATTGGAAATCTTACCTTCATACTTAATCTTAATCTCCTCAGTAGGTTCTGCTTTTGTGGGTGGTGCAATGAGAATTTCAGATTTGGAATCAAGGAGTTCTTTGTTGAATGCAGGAAAACTATCAATCACTTCCAGCTTTTCCAATACGGCACCAACAAAGGTATGCAGGTTAAGCAAGCAGAAAAACGATTCCTTTTTGGTAACATTGGAAATATGTGCTGCGTTGTTTCCTGCTTTACGGATATAATGCAGTGCCATCATCAACTTGTAATCACCCACGAATGATTTAAAATCCTCCCCGTTTACCAACTCAAACAAAGATGACTTTTCATTAAAGTCCAATTGCTTAATGAGATAAATAGATTTAACAAGATACTCTACTGCCTGTCGGCTACTCAACGCTGACTTATTAGGGTCGGATAGTTGTGTTTGTTCGGCAACATTACAGTACTGGTAAAGCACTGCAAAGTCGGCATTGTCTTTAAGGAAGTCGAAGTTTCTCATATTTGGAGTTCTTAATTCTTATAATACAATGCATCCAACATAGCTGCTCTATATTTGAAAATTTCCAGCTGATTTTTAGGTATAGATTCACTATCCACATTATACCAAGTTGAATTTTGGATTTTAGTAATTACCAAATCCCAATACTCATCTAATTTTATGTTTTTCTTTCCAACTCCAAGCAGGTCTAATATCTCCTTATTCTGACTACTCAAACATACAAATATATCTGGTCTTTTCATTGCAAGAAATCTTGTTGCAATTGTTTTTATGTCATCTAAACCTGTAACCTTTCTCATTTCGGACACATACTTATCAAATTGCTTTTTGGTAACATCTCCTTTTAGTGGTATATTGTCTAATGCATCAGAAATTCCTGTTTTACCAAGATTCGTTTTAAAAAGTTGAAAGAATCTACCATTCGGTCTTGTTGTTGCAAAAAGTCTCCAGTCTTCAACACCATCATATTCAGAAATTAAACCTGCAATAGCTAATGGGTATTCATCATTAAATTCCTTCAACTTCATTTTCGAAAACAAGTCTTCAGATTTTCTTAATATTGTTAGCCTTGTTTGAATGCGTTCAGTATTTATATCAAAACCATCTCCATCATTGAGAATAAGTCTGTCAATATACTCCCTCCATGTAATTCCTGTTAAAACTTGATCAAGTGGTTTTTTAAGTTTCTGTATATCCAGCTTTAAATTTTGATGCTTTTTGATATATTCATTTAGAAAATCACCAATTGGCTCTGATTTTACCCAACTGTCAGCAATCAATTGTTTTATTGAATTGTAATTATCTTTTGTATCAATATTTGAACTCATGTGAACGTTACATTCAACATTCCGACTAAAACCACCCCCTGTTAGGTTAGAACTACCAACAATTGCTTCCCACTCGTTTTCGTTATTGTAAAACAAATAAACTTTGGGGTGAAAAACATCAGTGGTCATTCGCTTGATGTATTGTATGTCAAGAGATTTAGAAAACCTAATAATAAACTGCGGAGATGTTTGATAAAAATGCAAACCAACTACCGACATTTTAATTTTATGACTATTTTTATATAAGGTATCAATAACAGGGTGAACACCAGCCCAAGCAGTCACAAATGATATATGTTTATATCTATCACATGCACTTACAAAAAGTGCTTCCAATTCGCTGTTATCAATAATTATATTGGCCATAACTAATTAAAATATTTATCCATCGTATAATCAAACAATTGCTGTACTTCTGCTATTGAAAGATTAATTATTGCTTTTTGTTTTTTAATCGATTTTATTTGAGCAGCAAAATGATTTTGAATATTTATTTCTGGAACAGGAATTTTGTATTGTAAAAAGAATTCTTTTGGAACACGTTTTTGGCCTGCACTACCTGTCATATTTCTTTCTGCCTCATTTCTGAAATCAGATTTACTTGTTATTGCATAAATATATTCACTATTAACAGTTTTCTTAGGCCTCAATACATGAAATTCAGTTGAACCAAATCCAATTCCATTTTTTAATCCTGTAGCAATTGTACCTTTCCCATTTTCCATACAAGGAGTAATCTTGGCAAAAAGAACATCGTTGTCTTTGAAATAAGTAAATCCTGAAATTACATCAGATAATCTACGATTTTCTGTAAGTTCTAATTCGCCCTTTTCACCTACTTTGGCCATAGGGACAAAAGAAACATAGGTGTTCCGTTCAACATCTGATATTTCCGATTTCTTAGGATTTATATCACAAACTTCTCCAAATTTCTTTACTTCCCACCCCTTTTCATTCGTCACAGGGTCACCAAACATATCATAGAAAGTAGCCTGAGCCAATTTGTCAAGTTCTTCTATTTGTTGTTTCTTTTTGCTGATAATTTCGCTCAGGGCATCTAACTCGGATACGATTTGGTGCTGGGTGGGGAGTGGGGGAACTGGTATTCGCACCTCTGAAAATTGGGATTTATTTATTATTGGTACAACAGGTGCATTTGCTATATGATTAAAAAGTGAACGCAAAGAACTGATTGAGTATGCCAAAAATTTAGAGTTTAAATTGTAATGAGGTATAATAGCATTAATCTGCTGGTTTGAGGTAGACTCTACAGTAGTTATGCCTACATTGCCAACAGTACCAATACAAGTTACTAATACTGAGCCAACAGGCAAAGCCCTTGAACCTTCAAATGCAATTTTTGAAATATAATTCTCAGATTTACTCAATATTGAAATATTCTCTCCTCTTAAATCACTTGGTTTAAAAAAACAATAATCATTCGAATTATAATTATCTTTATTTGAAGTCTTGGGAGTGTGCCCAGTGACAATAAGCCCTAATTGTTTCAATGGCTTTATCTCCCACCCAAATTTATTTTTCATCCTTATCCGATTAAAGATTTATAATTCTGAATGGCAATACTAATCTCATCTTGCAGGGTCTCGATACGACTGAGAATCACTTCAGGCTTTTCAAATTCAACCTTCACACGTTCCACCTGTTTGTATTTGTTGATCGATAAATCATACCCATTTTCAACAATTTCCGATTTGGGAACAAAGAAAGATTGGTCTTGACGGGTTCTTTCGGCTTCAGAATCTAAGTTATGAAATCTGGAAATAATATCGGGAATATCATTATCATTTATTGGACTGCGTTTATCATCCAGACTGTATCCATCAGCACGCATATCGTAAAACCAAACATTGTCAGTACCCCCAGCATTGGTTTTGGTGAAAATCAATATGGCTGTAGAAACCCCAGCATAAGGTTTAAATACTCCAGATGGCATTGATATTACTGCTTCCAAACGTTGATGTTCTACCAATTCTTTGCGAACTGCAACTGGGGCTTTATTGCCACCAAACAAAACACCATCGGGAACAATGGATGCACATCGACCACCTAGCTTTAGAACTTTAAGGAATAAACTAATGAATAGTAATTCTGTCTGCTTTGTTTTGGCTATGGTCAAGAGGCTCTTTTCAACCGATTCGTGATCAAGACTCCCTTTGAAAGGTGGATTGGCAAATACTTTGGTGTATTTGTTCTTATCTTTATTGTCATCCGACAAACTATCCTGCCATTCGATATTCGGTTTTTCAACACCGTGCAACATCAGGTTCATTGCCCCGATGCGTAACATGGTTTGGTCGGTATCAAACCCATAAAACATAGAATTTCGGAAATGGTCACCGTGTGTTTTATTTAGCAGTTCGGTTTTATAAACCTCTGAAATATAAATTGCAGCTTCAACAATAAAACCAGCCGAGCCCATTGCAGGGTCACAAATCACATCATCCAATGTTGGTTTTAGTAAATGGATCATCATACGGATTATATGTCTGGGTGTACGGAATTGCCCGTTGGTTCCACTGGCTGCCATTTTACCCAGTATATATTCGTACACATCACCCATTGAATCCTTATCATTCAGGTCAAGTCCATTGATGCCATCTACTACCTTTGCCAATGTACGTTCGTTAGGTATCATAAAAATGGTATCCTTCATAAAACGACTATAGGCACTTTCTTTTCCGCTACTAATGTTTTTAATGAAAACAAATACATCGTTGCGAACGGTGTTAAGCATTGTTGTGGTATCAAAATTCTTGAAATTGCTCCACCGAAGATTAGCATAGGGAACCTCATTCTTTGTTTCAGGATTTAACCAATTACCATCTTTGAAAACAGGTTCTTTTAACTCCACGCCAAACATAATAGCATTGGCTTCTTTCTTAATCTGGCTATCATCTAACAATTTAATAAAAAACAGATAGGTCATCTGTTCCAAAACTGTAAGTGGTGAGGTTATACCTGCACTGTAAAAGACATCCCAAATTCCGTCAATCTTGTTCTTTACTTCACCTGTAATCATTTATTTTTAATTTACTTATTTACCTGTTTTTTTTCTAATATCTACTCTGAAAATCTTTCCATATTTAAAAAATTGCCCATATCCACAATGGCAACTACCTTAAAAATAACTGTACTTTCCTATCAACTTGCCAAATTACCACTATAGAAGTAATTATTTAGATAAATCAATTAGTTCATTTATCTTATTTTCAAGCATTTGAAATTCTTGTTTTTTGGCATATACAGCTTTTCGACCTTTACCTTTTAGCTGATGACAACTACTACAATTCTTAATATGTTCTTTATCGCCAACCATACCGACATCAAGAAGATGTTGGTTGACATTCTCGAAATAATAATTTATAATTGAATTGGGTAGATTGTTCTGGAGGAAATCGATCATACTATAGATTTCATGGAATAAAGCAAATTCCTTTTGTTTGAATATTTGATAATATTCGCTTGGAGAAATGGAACTGAGGGGGTAAATTGAAAATTCTTCGTAAGCTAGTGCTTTATATGCATCGCCTTTATTATTGAGGATTGCATCCATAGCACTTTGTAAAGATGTTTGGATTTTGGGTATTTGTGTTAAGATGCTGTTTTTTAAATAATCTAATGCAAACCTTTTTTTCTTTATCAATTTATAATGGTGTTGACCTAGGAACAACATCCAACTGGCACCCATACCAAACAAGAAGGGAACTAGGTTCTCAAGAACTTCATGCCAGAAACAAACTTCAATATTCATCACACATTAGATTATCTAACTTATTAAAGACACAAACCTTAGCTCAGGATAATTTCTTAATCTACAAACATACGTAAAAATTCATAAATTCACAACAGGGTATTTTTACGATTTGCTTCATTTTCCTAAATTTTCTCCCAAAAATTTTTAATTGAATTTTGCTCCCATATACCCCCCTAGCCAATTTTTTATCCAGAAATTTCTTTTAAGGTACTGTAGCCCCTTCTATAACATATGAAAATGGCTATTTAAGCGCAGGAACGGAGGTTGGCAGGAAGGGAGGTCTTAATGGGGGGCGGGGTATGTAGGTTAAAATGATATGTTAAAGTTGATGTCCCAAGTTTTATCTGGCAGATCGCTTATCCCTCTGTTCTTCTGGAGGTTAACCCCCACTTGTTAAAATTGATTGTCAGAGTTTTGTTGATCCAGGAAGGGTCCTGTCCCACGCCTGGTAACCCTTCTCTCCTGTTGGTGTATATGTTAAAAGTGATGTCCGAAGTTTTATCGAACCTAGAAAATTTTCTAACTTCAGCCAAGTGACACTTGCTCTAATCTAAGCGTATTTGTGTTAAAACTGATACTCGGACTTGATACAAAAGATCGCAATCTTCCAATAAAAGAAAGGTGGAAATTTCTCCCACCCTTACCAAATCAGACACCTACATCATTGATATTTAGCTCACCACTGACAAACCTAATCAAATCAGCTTTGTTCAGATACACTGGCAACCAACCATGTGTGAATGCACTGAAAACATAAAGGTCATCTTCCTCCTTATAGTACATTATCCCATCACAAAAGCGGGGTTCGTTCATATCCCACCTATCCAGTGCTGTTAGAAATTCTTCTTTTGTCATTGCTTATACAGTTTGCAAACCAAGTTTTTTGATTTTAGTTACCGTATTGATGTGAACACCAGCCAACTTTGCGGCTTCGGATAATTTATAACCTCGCCTGATATAGTCGAGTGCTTTTTTATTTTTTGGTTTTTCCAAAAATTTAAGAACATCTTCCTTAGTACCTGACTTACGACCATTATATACATTGCCTTTTAGCTTTGCAAGTCTCACACCCTCCCGTTGATTTTCTTTTATACGTACACGCTCAATCTCGCCAACCGTACCAAGTATGCTGATTATTAGTTTGGCTATCGGGTTCTCTTTCCCATTTTCATCAATGGTTTTTAACCCCTGATTTATAAAGGTTATCGGAATGTTGCGTTCAGAACAAAAATGAATTGTGTTTAGTATGTCCCGCAAATCCCTGCCAAGTCGGTCAATAGTCCAAACATACAAGTTTATGTTGATGTCATTGTTGATGTATGTCAACACTTCTTTTCCACCTGTTCGTTCGAAAAAAGGTATTGAACCCGAACACTTATCTTCGATTACCAAATCATATTCATTTTCATTCACTCGTTGTCTGTCGGTCTTTTGGTCGATTGTCGAAACTCTAGTATAAAGTATGTTCATTTTCTCCTATTTTTTGGTTAGTATTGTTGCTATTCTATTTTTGTGAATAATTCGGTCATTTTTAATTAAAATCGGGTTGTATCCAGTCAATTCCAATTCACAGTTTCAAGTACACCCAAATCTTGTGAATACCTTCCAGATTCTACCTTCTCGTCAATAAGATCTAATAGGTCGTCGAAATATACCATGTCGATTTCTTTTACTAATTCATTATTGGAGTTTAGAAGCCGAACCAAAAATAAGTCCCAGCCATGATTGTAAATTACTGCAACCACACCTGTGTGAACATACCCTTGCACGTTAAATTGTAATCCATTAGGAATAACCCTCGGCTTGTGAAAACCCCAGCTCATAACCTTGATTTTTTCACTGAAAAGAATATCCGCAATGTACTTTGCCATTTCCATGTCCTCTTGATTTAATTCGCGTTTTTTACTCATAATTTTTAGTGTTAAATAGACCACTAAATTACTGAATAATAGTTATTTAATCAAATATTTTTCGTTAAACTTTCTCCCATTTATATGTTAAAGTTGATGTCAGGACTTGTTGGATTTTCCAGAGGATTTCTGCTTCAGCAAACAAAAAAACCAGCATTCGAGCTGGCTTTAAATGGATTAAATAACTTCAAAATTGTAGTTGAGCAGGTTTAATCGAACAGGTATAACAGGAATGAAACACCCTTTATCCAGTACACCTGCCCAAACCTTCTTTGCCTTCCTCTTGAAAAACTGATAAGATGCACCATTACTAAATTCAATTGGCTCACTAACCATTACAACCGATTCTGCTTTAAGCTTATTTCGTTGGTCGTGATAGGCATCAACCTTCAATCTCCATTCACGTGCATATCCATTCGGGTCGTTGGTATCATCGAGTGGTGATAACATATTGATTATCCTTTGTGGGCAATCATAAGCACATGGCCCTGAAAATTCGGTCAGGTCTTTGTAGGAAAAATTGTAGTAATCCTTCGACCATCTTACCAGATACACTGCACATAAGACTTGTCCTGTTTCGTTAACCTGAATTGCTGCATATAGTGTCATACGCTTTACCAAAGCGCAATCCAGCACTTTGTACTTTGAATTACACTCCCACAATCTTGTGAACCAATCCTTGACAGGTTCTGACAAATTAAATGAACACCATCCCATATTGTATTGATATTTAATTGATTATTATGATATAAAGATACAAAATTTTGATGAATAAATCAGCATTTATAGCGACATATAATCTTAAATATCAGCAATTTAGATGTTAATGTTGATGTCAGGACTTGTTGAATTTTCCATATGATGAACCTGTTCATCCTGTCGAAATTCACTAAGAATAATGTTAAAATTGATACTCGGATTTGTTGCTACGACACTAGGCTGAAGCATCTTCAGCATTCGGATATATGCATCTGATTTTTAAATATTTAATTTATCTCTCAGTTTCACTGGTGGTACAACTTCAATACAACAAACTGTTACACAATGAAAACCCCCATGAATATCGCATTCACAGGGGTTCAGGACATATAAATAATTATAGAAAATGGAACAATTGACTACGACAAATAAGACTTAAATTCGGCTTCCAAATATGAAATTAAACCACCATTTTCGGGCATAATCCGATATAAATTTTCATTGCCACCGACAATTAAGGCTTTATCCTCAATTTCTAGTTGCATAACCTTCACAATGCCGTCAAAATCTCTAAGTTGCATTTCGCTGAAGTCGTATTCACACGGGAAAACATATGTGGTTGTGTATCTTTCTTCACCATCAACATTCTCCGACCGTAGCCCAAATCTGTAACACATATTATCAGTGAAATATGCGCCTTCGATTAGAGGTAATACAATATTATACCTTTTGCTGCCAACATCTTTTATAAATTCAAATTCATTTTGTTTCAGGTTAATATTTACCCAGCCGCCTTTAAGTGTATTACTTTTCATGGTTGTGTGTATAGTTGTTGGTTTATTGATTTTCGGATGAAATCAGACACTGTCATACCTTCCTCCTGCTTTAGGTGGTTTATAATCATCTTCAATTGAACTGGGGTAATACGGACAACCAGATGTTCGGATTTTTTGAGCTTTTTTCTTTTCATTTCATTCTCGTATATAAATAAATATCACGACGAATGAAAATGTAACACATTTTGGAATAAAAAAATTTGTTTTTTTATTTATAAACCGATACGGTATATGCCTCGTTAGAACAAAAATTACGGATGCTTAATCAGCTTCGCTGCTGGCGATCTAAAATCGCATGGAATTCTTCTTTGCTGGTTGGAATCATAATATTAACATTGCCAGCAAAGGTCTCGATAATTTACAAATTCAAAAAAACGTGTAATTTATATGGGGCTTACGAATCTTACACTAGGTTGCAAAATCATCTGCCTGTGTCTAATAGTATTCTATCGATAAAGGGTAAATTGCTTGTAAAAACGAAACTAATTCCCTTCATTATAGTCTCTAAACGCACCATTTTTAAAGGAAGTAACTCTGATTCTTTTTATTGTTGTGTTTATCTTGAAGTCAGAAATTTTGGGACTCCCTTCCAAAGTATTAATTCTCTCATAACCACCAATAATATCGTCAAGGTCTATAATAAAAGCAATGTTAGGATATAAATCCAAATGAATAGTAATGTCTTAGCCCCCTAATTAACTGGACTAATTTGTAGAATCAATTTAGGACATTAATTTTGTGGAATTATGAGTAAAATCAGGAGAAAATTCAGTTTAGCAGAAAAGCTTCAGATCTTGAGTGAAG
>Ga0334885_1000763_pt1 | contig 49861 bp, 46 predicted proteins | sample GraSluR1_MG_8_FD_207233 | JGI IMG/M metagenome (GOLD analysis project Ga0334885, IMG submission 207233) | Sludge microbial communities from methane-producing bioreactor in Wageningen University, Netherlands - Granular Sludge_31_05-R1 | ecosystem: Engineered > Bioreactor > Anaerobic >...
TTTTTTCAGGTAAATCGCATCGTCTTTATTTAGTTTTGCATATGTTCCTGTGGGAAGATCTTTTTCCTTGCGTTTAAAATCTGTATAGATTCGATCCAAAACTGCCCGGTTAAACTGCATCTGCGCGAAGGAAGTAAAAAGATCCTGCAAGGCAGGCATCAGGCGGTATCCGGCAAAAGCGAATAAACTGACCAGGGGTATAACCTGGCCGGCATTCTCCCTGGTTAAAAGCAGGGCCAGGACAAAAACTATAATGCCTCCAAAAGCGATAGCTTCAAGGGCAAAACGGGGAATCTGTCCGATAACTGCATTCCAGGACATCAGGCGGGCTAACCGGTAGGAATAGGTCGAATAGCGATCGAGAAAATAGGGTTCACGGTTCATTACCTTGATCTCTTTAATACCCCCGAAGGCTTCACTGACTGCTTTGAAACGCATTTGGTTGGCTTCTATACGCAGTTTACCCCGAGTTTTCAGGTTGCGATTAACCCTGAGAATAATCAGGATGTATGCTCCACCAAGGAACAGGATGGCAATTACAGTAACTGCAACATCTACCCAGAAAAGCATTGTCAGCATAATTAGTGTAACCATGCCCCGGGTAATAACGTTAAGTAAGGGAATAAGAAAACTGTTTGTCAGGTTGTTAACTTCAGTTAAAACATTCTTGCTCAAATCAGCGCTGTTCTGGTTGAGGAAAAATGCATAGGGCATAGCCAGGTATTTTTCAAGCAGGCGTCTGGAAAGTCGGTGGTTATTCATCCAGACAAAGCGCAGTTTCAGCCAGGTGGCAAAGGCTGAAATGGCATTTGAGAAAAATATGATTACGAACATAGCCACTCCGATAAAAATGATGAAGCGGTTGACGCTGGTAAAATTAAATGTTTCATATGCCATATTGAGCCAGCGGTTTTCGAAAACCATATTTTGGTCCATCACCAGGCTGATAAAGGGCAGCACAGAGGCGACCCCGATAGCCTGGGAAAAGGCCATAGCGATAATAGCGATCAGCAGTAGGCCAACCTGTATTTTTTCGCGGCGGGTAAGGATTCCTCTCAGTTTTTTTATTGTATCGCGCAAAATTTGTGGCCTCGATTCAGGTTTTTGTATTAAGAAGCGTATTACTGTGCCACTAAAGTGCCAGTGGGACGGGGTACTTGACACGGAAAACACGTGTCAGAGCACCCCGTCCCACAGGCACTTTAGTAAACTATTCGGATTTAAAAAGCTCAACCAATTTACTTATAATAACTTCAAGTTCTTCTTTAGTGGAACAAGTATAATATCCCTACGTTTATAAGCTGTCATAGATGCTGTCCTCTTCATTAACCCAATCTTGAAAAACCGGTTCAATTGTTTTTAGTATTCCTATAAGTTCTTGGTTGTCTTTAAGTTTAATAAACTGCAGATATTCATAGATATCTTCCAATCTTTTATCTGACAAGCTGTCAATTATTTGATGAGCTTTTTCCCTTAGATTAGACATGTTACTCGCTTCCTTTTAATTAAGGGCACCGCAAGCTGTGCCGCTACAATTTTTGCCTTAATAAAGTATTGCGCGCATCTACTTAACAATGTTTGCAACTTATCTATACTTCAATGCAAAGCGCCCTCGTGGTTAATCCACGGGGCGCTTTGCAAATGCCAATAGCTCATTTCCAATCTAATTTTGCGCATTTTGAACACTTATCCAGGACAAACATCTCTCTACCTACAATTGCTCTTTTCCTCAAATTGACATGAATCAATTGGAACCACAGACAAGGTCAATCCAAAAGGCTTAAGCACTTTTAATACTGTGGTGAGCTGCGGATCCATTCTATTATTTTCAAGCCTTGCGATAAAACTTTGCTTTACTCCGCTTATAGCTTCAAGCTCTGCTTGGGTTATCCCTTTCTCTTTACGTGCTTTTAATATTTCTCCAACTATCTTAACTTTAAGTGCAATCTCATCCCTATCTTCAGGAGTTAAGGAGTCTAAATTGTTATATACATCTTCCCATTTTCTGGTTTTTGTACTCATTTTACTGACTCCTCCCCAAAAAATCTTTTAAATTGTGCTTGGCCTTTTCTATTTCACTTTTTGGTGTTTTTTTAGTTTTTTTCACAAAATGATGAAGCAATATAAATGTATTCCCTTTCCAATGAGCAAACAGTATCCGATCATTGGTTGGCCTGAGCTCCCATATTTTATCTTCTATATGTTTAGTAACCGGCAACCCGATTCTTGTACCATAATGCTTTAGCAACTCTATATATTCAGATATTTTTTTCAACCGAATTCGTTCATTTTTGCTGGTCTGAGCTTTTTCGTTAAGTCTCTCAAAATAATCTGAGATTGGTGAGTTTCCTTTTGCGTCTTCATATATTTCGATTTCGAACATCTAGTTACTATATCCTTTTCATTTTAATAATATAACTAATTAGTTCTATTTGTCAAGAGGAGCGAATTAACTCTTATCCTCAACTACCCCAGGGGGTGAGTTTCCTTTTGCGTTGCAGACATCGCTGATGCCGACGTGGGCGTAGATTTCAGTGCTGCCGATATCTTCATGGGGACTTGTTTTTGGGCACAGGGCATCCAATTCTTGCCGGAAAGCGGTTAGCACATCAGCAAGTGGGACGGATGAAGGTGACAGGGGGACAGTTCCATCGTCCTGGTGGGGACACACCTCCTACAGAGGAATGTCCCCGGTAAGTGCAATTCGGTGACACTCGAACCGCCCCTACGGTCACCTTCATCCCGCAGGCACTTTATGCTCCTCCGGAAATTTTTATATACTAAAGCACATCAAGAAATTCATCGACTGTTAAACCAGATCGGTTTATTAAACCTCTAAGTGTCCCACGTGCAACTTCCTTGTGCTTTGGTATTGACAAGGTAGCAATATGCCCTTCTCTGGTCATAATTATATGACTGCCTTTTTGGCGAACTACTTCCCATCCCAAATTCTCAAAGGCTTTAACTACTTGTGATGGTTTTAATAACGGGATAGCTGGCATTACAGAGCTACCTCTACTTGTTTAACAGCCACAGTAAGAGGTATCCCTTTTTCTGCACGTACCTCAAGACACTCCTTGATTGCTTCCTGTATATTCTTTTCTGCTTCATGCTCAGTGGCACCCTGGCTGAAACAGCCTGGTATTGAGGGGCACTCAGCAATATACACGCCATCTTCGTCTTGAAAAATGGTAATTAAAAATTTCATATGTAATCCTCTCCTTGAACTTAGGTGTTAATCAAAGGGCATAAGGATGCCAGGGCTTGCCGGAAAGCGGTTAGCACATCAGCAAGTGGGGCGGACACATCTATCATTGTTGAAGGTGACAGGGGGACAGTTCCATCGTCTTCCCTCGGGCTTCGCCCTTCGGACCTTCGCTACGCTACGGTGACGCTCGAACCGTCCCCGCAGTCACCTTAGTAAACTATTCGGATTTAAAAAGCTCAACCAACTTACTTATAATAATTTCAAATTCTTCTTTAATGGTACAAGTATAATATCCCTACGTTTATAAACTGTCATAGATGCTGTCCTCTTCATTAACCCAATCTTGAAAAACCGGTTCAATTGTTTTTAGTATTCCTATAAGCTCTTGGTTGTCTTTTATTTTTTCTAGTAGCATTCTAATTTCATCGCTGGTCATTTTCTCAAGAAGCTTTTTTACCAATTCTCTCTGTTCATCTTTCGAAAGAGATTCAATACTTTCAGTTAATGTCTCAATTTTTGACATATTAATCATTCCTCCATGCTTAGTTATACCAGGTTCATTATGTTTACTGCGCCGCTGTTAGCGGGCAGGGTTTCTTCGTCTTCGTGGCGCCAGGTTAAAATTAGCTGTTCGGGTGTTGGTTTGTAGTTATCTTCTTCCGGGCGCTTGATGAGCGGCTTGATATTTAAACCGCGTAAAGTGTTTTTTAATATTGCTTCTATTTCGTCGGCAGGGCCGTAGAGCACTACTTCTTGATTGCCGTTGGTTGATTGTTCAGCGGTGATCAGGTTTTCCACAGCATTGGTGATATTTAAGATTTGACGGTATGAGCTGCGGACAAACTGGTAGGTTAGCCTGGTTTTTTCTTTCATTCCCTGGGGGGTGAGGATATAGCGCATGGTGCGGGCATTGAGTTTTTCCACCTTGACCAGGCCTTTGCGGATCATTTTTTTTAAGAGCAGATTGACCGCGCCCAGGGAAAGACCGGTATTCGAGGAGATACGGCGTTGAGTGGTTATCTCGTTCTCCTGCAGGTGGGTTAGAATCTGGTATTCACTTTCCACAAAGAAACCTCGATTCTTTTTTTAGTGCCAGGGGACACTATCGGGCGCAGCGCGCTTCGCCCCTACAAAACCATATAAAACCAGTTAAATGCAACAACTATTTAATTCATTAGTGCCAGAGGAACGGGGTACCTTACACGGAAAACACGTGTCAGGGCACCCTGTCCCCACAGGCACTATCGGGTGCGGTATGTTGCGCCCCTACATATTAAAATAAAAAGCAATTGAACAGTTCAAAAATATAGCAAATAAAGCATTGTTCATCTTGTGAACTATAATAACCCGAGAGGGGAAGGTTGTCAAGAAATAATTGCTTTATTGTCAGTGGCAGCGATTTTTAGTTTCATCTTGCCGGGATGCTTGGCCGCAGTGCCTATTTAGCACCTAAAAAGCTGCCGGTAGTTTTCCAGCGGTGAGGGGGATGGGGCTGAGGACAGGATACTTGACACGCAATCCACATGTCAGAGCGCCCCGTCCCCCGTTGACACTTCTTGGATTTAGTTTTTGAGACATCCGATTGGAGCGATATAGACCCCGTCTTCTCTTTGATAGCCGTATCCTGTAGCTGTTAGAATCATGAGGAAAGAAGGCGGTTTCATGCGGTCGGTGTCGATCTTGTTTTTCAATGCGATCAAGTTGTTGGCAGCATCTTCAATTTCACTGCCACCGAGCTTTGCCTCTATTAGCGCATAGGAACCGTCGCGCAAGTGGACAACTGCATCGCATTCAAGGCCTGCTTTGTCACGGTAATGGTATACCGTTCCGTCCAGGGCTTCTGCAAACACTCTTAAATCTCGAATACACATTGATTCAAAAAGCAAACCGGTGGTGTTTAAATCGTTCAGCAGATCATCAGGCCCTATACCGAGTGCTGCTACTGCAATTGAGGGATCGACAAAGTGCCGCTTACCTGATGTCCTGATAGCAGTTCGCGATCTTAAGTTAGGGCTCCATGCCGGCAAATCTTCAACGACAAATATTCTTATTAAGGCGTTAATATACGAATAGATAGTGTTCTCATCGAGTGAATCAAGATCGTTAGAGACCATATCAGACTTTATATTGGTGACTTTGGCATCTGAAGCAGTAAATCTTGATAGTGAGCGCATTAATAGTTTTACCCGCTGCGGATTCTTTTTTACTCCATCCGCACTTGAGATATCTGATTCGACAACAGCATCATAGTAATCATAGGCTTGCCGGAGAGCTATCCTTTCACTTTGATCAAGCGCTTTGGGCCACCCCCCCCTGCAGATCAAGTATGCAATGCGGCGGATATCTAATGCACTTTTAACAGCGATTTCTTGTTGCTTACTAAATAGTTCACCTAGAGAAATTGATCCGTTTGAATCGCCAGATTCGTAGAGAGTCATTGGCCTCATGGTCATTCTTGATATTCTGCCCGTGCCTGAATGTGATGTTGTCATGTCAGCAACTGGAACTGAAGAACCGGTTAGGATAAATTGGTTAAACTGGTCTCTTTTATCTACCTCAAACCGAACAGCATCCCATAACTGAGGTGCAAGCTGCCATTCATCAATCAATCGCGGCGTATCGCCTTCCAACAACAAGGCAGGATCAATCTCGGCCATTTTTAAATTGTGAGCTTTTTTTGCTGGATCCTGCATATATAGAATACTTTCGGCAATTTGGCTGGCTGTCGTAGTTTTCCCGCACCACTTTGAACCCTCTATTAGCACCGCACCTTTAGCTTCCAGCTTATCCTGCAATAATTTGTCGGCAATCCTATTTCGATACCATTTCATTTACTCCACCTCGCCTTGATTATATAAGATATTTCTAACCGCAGCAACACTTTTCAGTGATTTGGCTAATTATTTTTCAGTTGTTTGGCATAATTTATTTATGGTGTTTGGCGCGCTTGGCTTCAGTGGTTCCACCGGCTTGATGGTGGACTGTAATTGCAGTATTATCTTACCGGAGTGCTTGCCCGCAGCGTTTATTTAGCACCTGAAGAGTTGCCGGTAATATACTAGCGGAGGGGGATGGAGCGTTACTAAGATAATAGCATCTCATAGATTTTTTCATTTTCAGCGGCTATTTTTTCAAATTGTTTGTGCTGCAGTTCTATTTCTTCAGCTATCTGCATTTTGATAATATATCTATTTATCAAGCAGGCTTTCAATTTCTTTAAACCATTTATTTATTTGCTTTGATTCTTCTTCTGTTGCAGAACCCTTGCCAACTTTTGTCATGTATGCTTTATCTAACTGATTGTAATAAAGAGCTAATATTTGCATTCCTCACTTCTTGGAATAACCTTCACGCCAGTATAAATATGCTCGCAACCTATCCATAATAATGTCTTCCGGGGATATAACATAAACGTATAGATTCCCTTGCTCATCCAAATTGATTACTTTCACCTTTTTGTATGAGCCAGCCAGTTCATCATCAGGAAATTTTATCGCTATTTCATGTGCCTCATTCACCATGTGCCTCTCGTCAGCAGTGAAGCCTAAATCTCTAAGCATTTTCACAACTCTATTTCTTTCATCTGAAATAATGTCAATATCACGAGTAGAATAAGCCTCATCAGTATATTTCGACAGAAAAACCGCCTACTATTATTGGCCTTAACTGCTGTATGTTTAAGTTGCTAAGCACCTTCCAGATTTCGCTCAGCATGGTTTCTGCCTGCAGCTTCTGGCTTTCGGTTAAGAGGTGGCTGTATTGGTTGAACAGCTGTAAGCTCTGACGATAAGCTTCCTGGGCTGCCGGCAACAGAGCCAGGTCAGAGTTTAAACGCAGGTGCAGGGCCAGAATGGCTGCGCGGGCTAAAGCCAGATCGAGCAAATGTAGCGGGTGAACGGCAAGCGGATTAGTTTCTTTAAGAAAAATATAGTTACTAAAAGCTTTGTTGTAAGCAGCTTCGGCCTGAAAAAGATCGCTGGAACTGCCGCTGGTAACCAGGTAAGAGTTAAACAGGGGCTTTCCGCTGGTGCGGGCAGAACCGGTCATTACCAGGAAACCGGGGATACCAAAAGCCGTCTGCCTGTTTAGTAGCTGTAAATGGAACAGGTTATTGGGATTATTGTAGTTGCTATTCTCATTAAAATTTCCGGGACCGGGGGCAGGCTGCGGGTTATTACCCTGCCCCTCCTCCCCTTCTTCTAACGGGGGTTCGGCAGGCGGCAGGTGCTGCCACCAGAGGGTAGGGAAGCTGATGCCTGGTTCAATATACCAGTAATAGGCAGAGGGGTCTGATAAGTCAAATTCAGCCAGATCGGCTATGCTCCAGCCGGCATTGCTATATGTAGAAAGAGTTTTTAAAGCTGTCACCGATAAAGGGTTACCCAGGTTGTTTTCCGGTTGGTTATTGTCATAAAAACCGTCGTTGTTTTGGTTATTCGTGGCTCCGACCAGGCCTCCGGAAGCGCTTTCTGCCGTAACGGTGCCGAGAGCATAGCTGGAAGCAATTGTGCCTGCATTTAAGCCGGCCAGACCGCCGACCATACTGGTACCGCTAATATTACCGGTGGCGTAACAGTTTGAAACCTCCCCGTCCGAGAAATTACAGCCGACAAGTCCGCCCAGTTCAGAAATACCATCAACCGCGCCTGTAGCATAGCTGAAGTTTATAGCAGAGCTGTTGTTCTCTCCGACCAGGCCGCCGGCCCTGCTGCCCGTTACGGCAAAAACTGCTGCGGTTGAAAAACAGTTATTCACTATACTGTCATTGCGGTTATAACCGATCAGCCCTCCGGCCTGGGCATCACCGGTTAATGTAGCGTTTACTGACCCGGAGGAGTTTGAGCCTTTAACCAAGCTGCGAAAGTTGGAACCGATCAGGCCGCCAACCTGGCTGTTTCCGTTGAAGGTGCCCGCTGCGGAAGAATTAACTACCTGCCCTTCATAGTTTTGGCCACAAAGACCCCCGACCAGGGTTGTGCCTTGTACTGTTACATTGGTGTGGCTGTTAGTGATTAAGCCGCCGTAGTTTCTGCCGGCAATGCCTCCGGCATATGAGCTGTTGGCCGTGATAGCACCTGAAGCGCTTACATTGCGAATTACACCGCCCTGCAGCCAGGCGACCAGGCCGCCGACAAACTGTTTACCTTCAATTGAGAAGCTTTCCAGGGTAAGGTCGCAGATTATTGAGGTTGGGTCGGCCTGTCCGAACAGCCCCCTATAGTTTTCGTCAGGATTATTGATAGTCAGGTTGCTGATAGTGTGATTGCCGCCGTTGTAGGCCCCGGCAAAGGGAGCGGCGGAGCTGCCGATCGGCTGCCAGTCCTGCCCCGCGGCAGAAGCGCTTAGATCAATATTCTGCTGCTGAACGTAGTGCCAGTTAAGGTTCTGACGAACAGAGTCAAGTTCTTCTGCGCTACTGACCGGCACATTGATTCGCGGTTCACTGTAACCGGCTGCCTTTTCATTGGGAAAGGAGCCAATCCCCGTGCCGCTACCGTTTTCGACGGCTCGGTCTTGCCAGGCTTCAGCCTGAAAAGTGTGTGTTTCATCTGCTGAGGCAGTTACCGATATATCGACTGAAACAGATTGGTTGCGGCCGAGGATGGCGCTTTCAAGAATGGCCCAGAGCGAAAGCACTGCGCTGAAGCTGCTGTTTGGCTGGGGGTCCTCCCAGCTATAGGCCCAGCCCGGGGTGGGTTCCAGTTCTTCGTTGCGGTTAACGCTTAAAGTATCGGGTATATAGAGCCGGGCGGATGCAGTGTTGGTATCGCTGCCCACCTCGGTAAAGGTTACGGTCAGGGTGGTTTCTTCACCGGCTTTCACTTCCTTGCCGTCCTCCGGAATTACCGTGGCTACATATGAGTTGCCTGGTTCGAGGGGCGGGGCTTCATCCGGATTGGGGGCGGAAACCGGTTCCGGGGTGGATGCTGTTTCGGTTCCGGCAGGCGGGGTATCCGGTTCGGAAAGCGGAGATTGTTCTCCGAGTGGGCAGGGGTCGGAATCCTGCTCCGGTGGTACTGCGGGTTCATTAGGGTTTGAGCCAGGGGGAAGCTGGCCGCAAGCGTCTGTTGCTTCTTGTGAAGCCTGGTCCTGCAGAAGTGAAGGTTCCGCCTCGCTTTCTTCACCGGGGCTGCTTTCAGTATGTTCTCCGGGGAGCAATTCTTCTGCGACAACAACAGACAGGGGTAACAGGTTAAGGATAAAGAGGGTAACAAGCAAAATGGCAAGCATACGGCGCGGCGCATTATTGTTCACGGCATATATCATCCTTTCAGTGTATGGTGCTTCAATTAGAGTGTGTTCAGTGCTGCTCAGATATATCCAGATGTTATTCAGTTTTTAATATACCCATAATATTACAATCACCACCTGGCTGCAACTTTTTTGGGTGGAATGGTGATTTTTTATTTAATTGAAGATTACCAGTTGGCCTAACTCGATGTTCGAGTTGCGCTAACCCTTAATCTTTTTGTTCGAGTTGGCGCAAGTCGGTGTTAGAGTTAGCCTGTTCCCACCACTTTTTAACTGCAACCCGGCTTTTGCCAGTAATGGTTATGGCGGGCTAAAATGGCACATGCCTGGCAGAGAGGGCGGCAGTAAAGCCGGGATTATGAGTGGATTTTAAAGCAGGGGCCGCCCCGTTTGAGGAAAGGAGGTGTAAGAATGGCTGTTAACGTTATACCGGTAAGTGCCCGTTTGCAGTTGAGGTTAAACACCGGGCTTGATGAAAACCTGAACCCGGTTTACCGCACCCGCTCTTTCTCCAATGTTAAGCCGGCAGCCGACAACGAAGATTTGTTCGAGCTGGCCCAGGAGATTGGCGACCTGCAGGTGCACAACCTGGAAGCTGTGCGCCGGCTGGATGAAGTAGAACTGGAAGAAGAGTAAAAAGACTGTTTCAACCTGCCCCTCTCCCTGCGGGGAGGGGGCTTAACTTCAAGATTTTTCCGGGTTGTTGGGGAAGTTGAGAGTTAGGCGGGCGGGGGTGAAAAAGGCCAGCATGAAAGGAGGTGAAATTAATGAGTGAAACTCTGCAGATGATTTTCAGCAACGCCGAGGGGCGCAACAGCACCCTTTCGGTAACCGATCCGAACCCTGAAATTACAGCAGTTGAAGTGGAAGCAGTGATGGATTCGGTCATAGACAAGAATGTGTTCCAGACAACCGGCGGCGATATTACCGGCAAGGTAAGAGCCCAGGTGGTATCAAGAACAGTAGATGTTTTAAGTGAATTCTAAATAAATAAGACAAGGGACGGTTCTCTGTCTCATTTCCCAGGGTTAAGCCCGGGGGATCAGAAACCAAGCGCAGGGCTGGAAAATAAAAACCGGTTAATTGGTCGGGGGGGGAATGGGTAGTTGTTCCCTGGGAGCCGAAAGCAGTTACAGTAGAACCGGGGGTTCCGGTAGCGCCTGGTGAAAGAGTGAGATAGAGCCGTCCCTGTTTTTTCGAGAAGAGAGGTGTTGAAAGGTATGGAGGAATTGGTTGTACTTATTGGTAATTTCGGTTTTCCAGTGGCGGTGAGCATTTACCTGTTAATCCGTTTGGAGGGGAAGCTGGAAACGTTAACCGATAGCATCCATTCCCTGTCGGAAGCAATCGTAAAACATTAACCGGATGAAGATAGCGGGCGCAGCGTGGAGAATAATCTGCGAGCAGTTAATAATTTAACAAATAACGAGGTGAGAACAATGAGTAAACCAGTTGTTTTACTGGATCCCGGTCATGGCGGTTATGATCCGGGAGCATCGTATAACGGTTTGAAAGAAAAAGACTTGAACCTGGCACTGGCTCTGAAAGTGGCTGACAGGCTTGATGGAGTTAAAGTGCTGATGACTCGTGAGCGGGATACCTACGTATCCCTGGCTGACCGGGTGGCTATGAGCAGGAGGGCTGAGCCAGACCTTTTCTTATCACTGCATGCCAATGCCGGTGGTGGAAGGGGCTTTGAATCGTTTATCTACAGCGGCCTGGGGGCCAAGGATCCTGCCGTGGGAATACAGAAAGCGGTTCACAAAGAAATTATGGCGTCGCTTGCGCGCTGGGAAATTGTCGACAGGGGTTTAAAACGGGCTTCTTTTTACGTGTTGAAGTACAACCCCGTACCGGCGGTGCTGATTGAATCTCTCTTTATTGATAATGTGCGCGAAGCGGGCATCTGGAGGGAACCTATTTTCGGCGAAACTCTGGCTGCAGGTGTAGCCCGGGGAGTAAAGGAAGCCCTGGTGAAGCAGGGGTATACGGATCCGGCTGCCTCCTTCCTTCCTTCTTCCGGGGGAATAACAGTAGAAGGGCGGGGTGCTGTAACCGAGGGTTCTGCCGGTGTTGCCGGCGAAGGCAACTGCACAGGGGGTGGAACGCCGGCTGACCCTCAAATTCTATACACAGTGCAGGTAGGGGCATTTGCCTATATCGAAAATGCCCGGCAAAGGTTATCTGAAGCGAGGGCAGCCGGTTTTAACGACGCCTACATCTACCAGAAACAAGTTTAGTAATCAGGGGCCCTGTAAACGGGGCCCCTTTTTTAATAGTCGGGTTGGATTAGGGCTGCTGCTTTGTTTCATCGTTGACCGGGACTGGCCAGTATTCCTGCCTGACTGATTCGCAGGCCAGGTTTTGGTTGGGCCGATCAACGAGTAGTTCATAAAGTATGCGGCTGGCGGTTGCCACTTTATCCAGGGCATCGGCTGAGGCCTGTTCAATAACCGGGCCGTTCCCTCCTCTACTTTCGCGACTCTGCAGGCTGAAATAGTGAGCGAGTGCAAGGCGTCCGTTCAGTAGGCGTTTTTCAGTGTTCTGCTTTGAGTAATAGCTGTGCAGAATGGCTCCTCCCTGCAGGTAGAGAAGGCATCTGATACCCGGGGGTGTGTTCGTTTTCCGTTTAGGGTTTGCAGGTCGGAACGGCTCAACATTTTTTACGGCGCGGGAATTAATATAGCCTGTAGCCCCGTCCTGTTCAAACCTGGGCCTGCGCATTTTCAGGGGCACTAATACCAGGTCTGCCGATAGGGGCAGCGGCACATTAAGCCTGCAGCCAAGAAGATATCCATATTTTTTTCGCAGGGCGGGTAGAGCATAACCGTAAAAGGATACAGCCTGTTTGAGAACCGTTATCGGCCTGCGCTTATCTTGTAATACAGACCCCCGCCTGGTATAGATTCGGGTACAGTTTCCTCCATTTTCTCCGTAGTAAGGTTCAATTGCGGCAATATCAGGTATAATTCGGGCGAGGTCTATCGCACTCTACCTCCAGTTCGTTTTCTCATATTATACCCGAACGCATGTTCGCTGTAAACCATAAGCCGAGAACAAAACAGCGGATAAGACAGGGGACGGTTCTCTGTCTCATTCGCCGGAGATGCAAATTTTCACCCCTGACCGGTTATTATTGAACCGCCTTCTTTCTCCTTTCGGTGATACGAAAAAACCCGCACTGAAAGGTGGCAGATAAGTGCCTTTCCGATCAGCATGGGCTGGTCTGGTTGATCTGGCTGAGCTATTTAATTTATTGTGGCAGTGTTTTGTGGTTGTTAATTAAAATAAGACAGAGAACTGTCCCCTGTCTTATTTTATTTGTATTTGATGGTGAATTCTTCGCCTTTAACCATGGGGCCGACGGCGTTGTAGGGGGTTAAATCGAGAGTGCGTTCGTAAAGATTGCGGCGGGAGAGCATTTTTTGTCTCTTTTTTTTACGTTCCCGTTTCGGCCTGCGATCCGGGTGACCCATTTTGTTCACCTGCTTTTTAAAATATTTAGTTGAACCGATTATAGCACGAGGTATCGGTGAAAGAAACATTACAACTCTTTTTCAAATAGTCTTTTTACTGCTCGCTGATAAACAAGGTCTTTATCACGCGGTCCAAGAGTTGCTTGGTTATACTGTTTTCATTCGATTTGCTGCTGCAAGTGCTTAGTGCGAGCGTTTAAAGAAGGTAAATTTTTTACTTTTTTGTGGAAGTGGTTTGCCTGCCGGTTCTAAATTGAGCGGCTGGTCATTGATTACAGCAAGGGGTCTTTCTCGCAGAAAGGAATCGACTTTGTCGGAACCGAGCAGATCGGCGAGCCGGGCTGTCGCCTTTTCGACTTCCTGGAGACGACCGTCAAAGTTGTGGGCATCGGTAGCAAAAAGATGAGCCACTTTTGCTTCAATTATGTGGCGTGCTGTTTTTTCGGGACGGGGCCCGAGGCGGCCGGTTAATGCACCCCAGGTAAGCTGGTAAATTGCCCCTGACTGGTGCAGGCGATGAATTAAACGGGTATCGACCTGCAGAGCGGCAGTCCTTTCCGGATGAGGAATTACGGCACAGTAACCTTTGGCTGTTAAGTCGTGAATCAACTTTTCTGTATAAATTGGCAATGGTTGATTAAAAGGCAGCTCTAATAGCAGGTAACGGCTGCCGGCCAGGGTTAGACCCTGATCAGCCTGGAGGCGTTCGAGAATGCGCGGCTCGATATGGTGTTCTGCACCGGGCAAAAGGGTGAGGTTTATCTGACGACGGTCGAGCTCCTGCTGCAGTTCACGGAGGCGCTCAAGGATAACCTGCGGGACCGGCTCGCCTTCGACTACATGAGGGGTTACTACCACGGTTGAATAGCCTGCTTCTACCATGGCCTGCGCCTGAAAAACAGACTCGCTTAAAGTGGCGGGGCCATCGTCTATATTGTGTAAAATATGGTTGTGCAAATCAATATAACCGGACAAGAGCAAACTCCTTATAGCATGGTTTATAGCTATAGCAAACAAGATCAAAGCAAATGGCGCAGATATCTGCGCCCGACTGTTTAAGTTTAACCGGATAAAATTTTCTACCCTTAAAGATTATAACACATCACCCTGCATCATATTAAGACAGGGATAAGACAGGGGATGATAAGACAGGGGACGGTTCTCTGTCTTATTTTGCTTCGCCCTTGACAAGATCAGGATAAGACAGAGAACCGTCCCCTGTCTTATTTTTTAAGCAGTGCTAATATGCGGGGGGCGGCATAGGTTACGTCGCCTGCTCCCATGGTGATAATTAGGTCGCCGGGTTTAGCATCGGCGGCTATCGCTGTCTCGAGGGCGCTAATCTCGTCATCCTGGAAGACTGGCAGCTTGGGGTTCAGTTCCCTGATACGGCCTGCCAGGGCAGCAGCGCTGGCTCCAGGCAGGGGCTTCTCCCCGGCCGGATATACTGCGTGCAGGTAGAGCCGGTCAGCCTGATCAAAGGCGGCGGCGAATTGTTCAAAAAGGTTTTTGGTGCGGCTGTAGCGGTGGGGCTGAAATAGCGAAATCACCCGTCTGCCGGAAAGAGCGGCCGCTTCCAGGGTTGCCTTAACCTCAGTCGGGTGGTGGGCATAGTCATCGATCACAGTGATTCCGTTCACTTCGCCAATCAGCTCAAAACGGCGGCCGACTCCGTGAAAATTTGCCAAAACAGAGGCACAGGAAGCCACATCGAGACCGAGATTGGCAGCAACAGCAAGCGCGGCGGTGGCGTTGCTGATATTGTGCCGCCCGGGAGCTCCCACAGTTATGTCACTGGCCAGCTGCACAGAACCACGATAGAGATCAAAGGTTGATGATGCGGTGTCAAGGCGCAGGTTGACAGCGCGGAAATGGGCAGCCGATTGTTCATTGTTGTCACTGCTGTCAGTTTGAGAGTATTCTCCCCCCTCCGCTCTTCCGGCCTCCGTGCTGTACCAGGAAAGGCGGCAGCTAAGCTCACCGGACAACTGCACAAGGGCCGGATCATCTGCGCAGAGCACGGCAATCCCTTCCCTGTCCAGGTGGGAGAGAAAGGTGCGGTAAGCTTGCTGTAGCAATGTATAGTTGTTGTTGTAGTGTTCGAGATGATCTGCCTCTATTCCGGTAACTACAGCCAGTTGCGGAAAGTAGCGGGTGAAAGAACTGTCACTCTCATCAGCTTCAGCCACCAGGTAACGACTGCCACCGGAGCGGGCATTACTGCCGAATGCAGAAAATACGCCACCGATTATGGCAGTGGGATCAAGCCCTCCCTGTTCCAGGAGCAGGGCTACCATGGCCGTTGTGGTAGTTTTGCCGTGAGCCCCGGCAACAGCAATGCCGTAAGCGCTATTGAGCAGCGCGGCAAGTAGTTCTGAACGGTGCCAGAGCGGCAGGCCGCGGCGCCTCGCTTCATCCAGTTCGGGGTTTCCTGCTGCGATAGCGGTTGAATAGATTACCAGATCGGCCGTGCCGAGATTATTGGCATCGTGCCCGATATAAACAACTGCTCCCTGCTCTGAAAGGGCTTTTGTGAGAGGTGATTCTTTGATGTCGGAACCACTGACCGGGTAACCCTGATCGAGCAGGATAAAGGCCAGGGCGCTCATTCCATAACCGCCGATACCGACAAAGTGAATATGTTTGTATTGCTGTGGCAGTGACAAGGGCTATTTCTCCTTTTGTGGATATTTGTCTGGATTATAACATAATCGGCCACCTCCCTGCTTTACGGTTTTTCGGTGACCTTTCTGCCCTTGTTATTCACATCTTTAAGCGTAAATAGTTTTGTTAAGTTATTATGTCACCACGAACAGGGGTTTTGCTCTGAAAGTGTCCATTTTTGTTCGGGTTTCAACAATTCCAGTAAAAGTAATCCACACCATGCACAGAGTTATCCACAGGGTAATGCTCGAAATTGGCTTTTTTGGGGTAGTTATGAACAAAAACAGAGAGTTGTTAACATAATATTGGATTTCTTGTTTCATGTCGACTTAAATTGTTTATCACTAACAGACATTGATCAAGAACTATGATTGTGGAAGTTTATACAGGTTCAGCTTGGTGGTGAGGTTAAGGGTTGCCAAAGGTTGGCTCAGGGAATAGCTGCAGGCGGCAGGGTTTTATCCCGGGCTGCAGAGATTAAGGCCGGGATGGGCATTTAGATTCAGGGGAGCAAAACGTCTGGCTAGGTAGTGAGGGTAAGCGGCGGCAGCAATCATGGCAGCATTGTCAGTGCAGAGTTCCAGGGGAGGGTGATGCAGAATAACTGCAGGCAGGTCCTTTTTCAACTGCTCCTGGAGGCGCAGGCGCAGGCGGCTGTTTGACGCTACTCCGCCGGCAAGCATAACTACTTTCGCAGAGTGTGCCCGGGCAGCAGCCACCGTTTTTTCGACCAGGACATCAACCAGGGCTTCCTGGAAGGAGGCAACGACATCGGGGATGTTTATATTTTCACCTCGGCGTCGGGCATGGTAGAGGTGATTAATCACGGCAGTTTTCAAGCCGCTAAAGCTAAAATCAAAATTATAATCTTCCCCGTTGTTATTCAGCAGGGCGCGGGGAAAATCGATTGCGGCAGGGTTGCCGTGTGTGGCCATTTTATCGATCAGCGGACCACCGGGGTAGCCAAGCTCCAGAACACGGGCAACCTTGTCAAAAGCTTCACCGGCGGCATCATCACGGGTGCAGCCGAGTGCAGTAAGTTGCTCCGCCCCTTCCAGCAGCAGAAGTTCGGTATGACCGCCTGAGACTATCAGCACAACAGCAGGGTAATCACGGGGCGCCCCGCTTAGATAGTTGGCATAGAGATGGGCTTCGAGATGGTTAACGGCAACCAGGGGTAGCCGCAGGGCGTAAGCCAGGGCCTTGGCCGTGGCTACTCCAATCAGCAGGGCTCCGACTAGCCCCGGACCCTGGGTAACGGCTACAGCATCAATATTTTTGAAGGTGAGATCGGCCCTGGTCAGGGCATCGTCAATAATGCTATTAACAAGCAGCAGGTGCTGGCGGGAGGCGATTTCGGGAACTACCCCGCCAAAACGGGCGTGCAGCTCTACCTGGGATGAGACTATATTGCTCAGGGTGCGGCTGCCGTCGGCAACTATGGCGGCGGAGGTTTCATCGCAAGAAGTTTCTATACCGAGGATAAGGGTTTCTTTGTTTTGCTGCTGCACTTCAATCTCCTTTATTTAATGCCAGTTATACCTGTTAAGCGATACTTTTATGTTAGCCGGGTTTTGGTTGTTTTAGACAAGCAGGAAAGGGCTGCAGTAGATGCTACACTTCCTGGGATTCTACTTCGCTGATGACTACCCCGGCGGCCCGGGGGGCCTCGGTTCGCGACATGATCAGGGCGTCTTCATCAGTATAGTAGCGTTTACGCCTGCCGCGCACGGAAAAACCCCACTTTTTGTAAAAGCTTCTGGCCACCTTGTTGCTCGGCCGCACTTCCAGAGTCAGGCTGGAAATACCGCGCCGGACCCCTTCGTCGATCAAGGCCTGGATGAGGCAACTGGCCACTCCCTGCCGACGATAGGCGTGGTCGACCGCCAGGGTGGTGATGTGCGCCTCATCTAAGACAATCCAGGCGCCGATGTAGCCGACCAGTTTGTCTTCGTGACGGGCAACCAGGTAATAGGCAAGGCGATTGTATTGCAGGTCTGTTTTAAAAGACTGCAGGGTCCAGGGCTGGTTGAACGAAGAATTCTCGATTGCTGTAACTTCATCCAGATCATTTTTTGTCATTATCTCGATGTTAAAGGGCAGATTCATCTTATGCTTATTCAGAGCCTCCTTGACGTTCTGCCGCCAAACGTTCCGCCTCGGGCTTGCGCAGGTAAATGGGCAGTAATTCTTCATAAGGCCGGTCAGGGTTTTGCTGTAGCAGGCGTCGTCCCCGGCAAGCAACCAGGGATGCCCGGCAAAGCCGGTGTGGAGCTGCTGTGACTACTGCCTGCCAGGCCATAAGATCAGTTAATTTTTCGGCATAACTGTGCAATCCTTCTCCGACAAAGATAACAGGTTGATCATGTTTTTGCAATGCTTTAGTAAGGTCAGTTAAAGATAGCGCAGCGGGTTTGATCAAGGTTTGCAGGTTGTGGGGCGGTTCGGCCTGGCGGCGGTAGAGAGCGGTGTAAATCTGGGAGCGGCGGGCGTCAAGCAGGGGGCAAATCAGGGCTCCCGGTGAGGGGACAATGTCGGCCAGGGCTTCAATGGTGCATACGGGAACGGCAGGAATACGCAGGCCCTGGGCCAGGGCGCGGGCAGTGGAAACGCCAATGCGCAGGCCGGTAAATGATCCCGGGCCGGCGGCAACCGCTATTGCTTCAAGATCTTCCCTGGCAATACCGGCTTCATTTAACATCAGGTCTAGCAGGGGCATCAGGCGCTCCGAGTGGGTCTTTTTGATGTTTAAAGTTAATTCGGCCAGTATGGAATCGTTCTCCAGCAGGGCTACACTGCAGGATAGGGTTGTAGTGTCTATACCTAATATCAGCATATTAAGCTCCATTTCTATAAAGCAGCGCGCTGCAAGTTGCGGGCAAGCTAAATATTCAGGGTGTCGTCAGCCTGGCGGGTCATTTTTTGCTGCATGTTATCAATAATTTTTGTTGCCTCAGTACCATTGGGGATGAACCGGAAACAGCGTCCCTCTCCCTGATTGTCATATACTCTTTCTATTTTTACCTGCAAAAACTCTGCCGGAAGTATAGCGGGAAAGCGGTCTCCCCATTCAATAAAAGCAACCCCGTCACCGGGCAGATATTCATCAAAACCAAGTTCATCGAGCTCTTCATCTTCTGCAAGACGATAGAAATCAAAATGGTAGAGAGGCAGGCGACCCTTGTAAATTTTCATCAGGACAAAGGTGGGGCTGGAAACCTGGCTTCTCACCCCGAGGCCGGCTGCGGCTCCCCTGACGAAAACAGTCTTGCCAGCACCGAGTTCACCTTCGAGAGCAACAACAAGCGGTCTGTAAATCAGAGAGCCCAAGAGCCTGCCCAGCGCTCCGGTCTCTTCCTCGCTTCGCGTGGTCAGCAACAACTCGCTCTGCCCCATTCTATCCCCCTTTCCCCACCAATAAGACAGGGGACGGTTCTCTGTCTCATTTTCTCCATCGCCCCTCAGCCGCAAACAGCAACTTTTTAAGACAGGGGACGGTTCTCTGTCTTACTTTTTCATGGAGACTGTTATCAATGGCTTAGCGTTAAATGCATAATTCTTTCAAAAGCTGGCGAGCAGGCCAGACTGCAATTCAATATCCGCATTTTAATTTATTTTCGTAAGACAGAGAACCGTCCCCTGTCTTATTGGTTTCAGGTTCTTTCGATGATACTTTTGCTGATTCCGGTTAGTTTAACCAACTGTCTGATTGTTGCTCCCTCTTCACGCAGCGATCGGATCAGGCTGTCTCTTACTTTATTGTCGGCATTCCTCAGTGTTGTCGGATCATCGAGACTTGTATGTTTCTTTATTATGCTGATAATTTCATTATCTGACAAGTAGCTGCGGCTATATTCATCGTGTTCCAGGCAGCGGTCCCGGTTACTTTTAACGCTGAACTGTTTGAATAACTCTCTTGCCCTGGCGCGGTCGGAGTCAAAAATACCAAGAATGAAAGCGGTGTCGGTCAAATCCGACGATGGGGAATCAACCAGGTAATCGTTATAGCTACTCCACTGGTAATCGCCAGCTTTTTCTACCAGTCCTGCAACCAGGGGGTTGTTATGGATGTAGCGTAAGACTACAAGCAAATATGGATCGTCTTCAACAGGTTCACTTTTAAAGCGGTCCTGAAACAAATGGCCCGTTCTTTTATATTTTCTATTGTACCAGTATACATAGCTTGCCCCGATTCGTTTCATGGTGCTTTCGAGAGGATCCTCGCCTTCCTGAAGTAACAAGTGGACATGATTCCTCATCAGGCAATAGCCGAAAATGCGGCACCCTGTTTCTTTTTTGGCCCGGGCCAGGGTAAAAAGAAAACTGCGGTAATCTTCCCTGTCAATAAATATGTCCTGCCGGTTGATACCTCTGAGCATGATATGATATATTCCGCTTTTACTCTTTCTCCTGGCTCGTCTCGGCATTTGATCTATCTCCTTTTTTCTTATTCCAAAAATAAGACAGGGGACGGTTCTCTGTCTTATTAATATATTTTCCCTCTTGACAGGGAAAACCTGCTTTAAAGTAAAAGAAAACAAATATTTTTAAGTGCGAAAGCGTAAGACAGAGAACCGTCCCCTGTCTTATTTTTATTGCTCGAGCTCGGTGGACAGGGTTTCCCACCTGGCGAGCATTTCGTCGAGGCTGTTTCGCGCTTCTTCGAGGTTCTTACCGAGGGCAGCCAGTTTTTCAAGGTCGCCATACTGCTCGGGGTCGGATAAAGCCTGCTCAAGGGCGGCAATTTCTGCTTCAGCTGACGATATGTCATTTTCCAACCGGGTATGCTCATCCTTCAACCTGCGCAGTGCACGTTGTTCCGCCTGGCGGCGTCGGTGCTCCTGCTGCCGTTTCTGCTTATCAAGGTTTTTCTGTTCTACTTCTTCTAACGGTTTGGCGGCGCCGCTTTCTTTAAGTTCCAGGTATTCTTCGAAGCTGCGGTTGTAGGTTGTCAGCTGACCCTCATCGAGTTCGATAACTCTGTTGGCCAGATTTTTAAGGAAATAGCGATCGTGTGAGACAATGATCAGGGTCCCGGGGTAACCAGCCAGGACTTTTTCCAACTCTTCAAGAGCAGGCAGGTCAAGATGGCTGGTCGGTTCGTCCATCAGCAGGCAGTTACCGCTGCTCAGGGCCAGTCGGGCCAGGGCCAAACGGCTTTTCTCTCCCCCGCTTAAATCGCGAACCTGTTTAAAAACATCATCGCCGCGGAAAAGATATTTACCGAGATGGTTGCGGGCTTCTTTAACATCCAGCTCGGAGCAGTTAGTGATCGATTCAACCAGATTATGGTGTGGAATCAGTTGTTCCTGTTCCTGGGAAAAGTAGATTATGCGCACTGCCGGACCGAGCCGAATTGTTCCCGCCGAGGGCTTGAGTAGTCCTGAAATGATTTTCAGCAGGGTTGTTTTACCGGCGCCGTTCGGGCCAACCAGGGCAATGCAATCACCCCATTCAATAGCGAAGGAAACATCTTTTATGATTGAATTTTGGTCAAAACTGTGGCTAACCTGGTCAAGCTCGATAACCAGACGACCGCTGCGCCCGCTGTAACCGAGGCCAAGTTTAAACCCGCGACTTTCTTCAATGCGCTCGACTGTGTCGAGTTTATCCAGTCTTTTCTGGCGGCTGCGGGCTTGCCTCTTTGAACGCTCATCAGCCTTTGCTTCCCGCACCAATCTCTCTTCACGCTCTTTCAGCAGCTGCATCTTTTTATATTCACGGTCGGTGCTCAGGCGTTCCTGCTCCAGCTTGTCCTGATAGGCGGTGTAGTTACCACTGTATGTTTTCAGTTTATGCCCCTGCAGGGCAAAAATTGTTCCGGTCACCCGGTCAAGGAAAAACCGGTCGTGGCTAACCAGGAGCAGGGCACAGTTTAGGTCGCGTAAATATTTTTCGAGCCATTCGAGGGCACTAAGGTCAAGGAAATTGGTCGGTTCGTCGAGCAGCAGCAGGTCCAACTCCTGAAGGAGTAGCCCGGCCAGACGGGCCCTGGTCTTCTCTCCTCCGCTGAAGCCTTCGATGGGCCGATCAAAATCTTCTTCTGCAAAACCGAGACCGCGTGCTACTCCATATAGCTTGCTTTCATACTGGTACCCACCATCGTTTTCAAAACGAGCCACCATTTCGGAATATCTTTCGAGGAGCTGTTCCGGGGTGCGACCTTCTTTTTCGGCAATGACGGATATTTCTTTTTCCAGCGCTGCAATCTCCCGGCCTAAGTTGATCAAATCGCGAAGAGGGTATTCAAGATGGCCGCGCAGGGTTAGCTCAGCAATATCCCCGGCCTGCTGGGGCAGATAACCGATTCGTGCTCCCCTGGCCAGATGCACCTCACCCCTGTCAGGCTCCATTTCACCGGTTATTATTTTCAGCAGCGTGCTTTTACCGGAACCGTTGGGACCGATCAGACCTGCTTTTTCGCCGGGCTGCAGCTGGAGCGATATGCCGCTCAATACTGTATCGGTACCGTAACTTTTGTCAATCTGCGATAGGGTGAGTACAGGCATTTATTTTATCAACCAACCTTGTTCGATTATTTTCAGATAAAGTAACAGTAAGTGTAAAAAGGTTAACCGGAACGCAATGACCGGGAACCAGGCCCGGAAAACTATTTGTTGTGATGAGACAGAGAACCGTCCCCTGTCTGAATTCCTGTCTCAGGTGGCTTAGGCCGGTAAGACAGAGAACCGTCCCCTGTCTTATCTTGTTTTACCAGTCTCTATTATAAGGTTTGCCGTGTGTAGGGTCAAAGAAATTGGAATTTGTAAGGAAAAATTTCAATAATTTATTTTTTATTTCCCATATGGGGTTAAATATGTTACAATAATCGGAAGAAGTTGCACATTAATAGGCAAATCTGATTCGGGGAGACAATTTTAAGGAGGTATTTGCGATGAAGAAACTTTCGCTTTGTCTGGTAATAGTGCTGGTTGCCGTCCTGGTTTTAAGCGGTATAGCCGGCGCCCAGAGTTCCCCGGTACCGGTTGAGAGCGTTTCGCTCAGTCGTTCAACACTGGCTTTAACCGTCGGTGACTACGATTACCTGAGAGCGACAGTAAATCCCGCCAGTGCCACCAATCAAAATCTTTCTTGGGCTTCCAGTAATACCAACGTGGCCACTGTTGTAGCCACCACATCGACTGATGCCAGGGTAACAGCTGTTGCTCCCGGCACAGCGACGATAACGGTTACCACTGAAGATGGTAGTTTTACCGCTACCTGCACGGTTACTGTTACCGCTGCATCTCCTACCGCAACACCTTCCACAGGCGGAGCAACCTTGCTGACTTACTTGCTTGCAGGAGGGCTGCTGATCGGTGGAGCGGCTGGAATAAGGTGGTTTGGCCGCTAGCCGGCCGCAGAGGTTACCTGAGATTGCGTAATAACGATATTGATTATTTCAACGGGCACCCTGAAACGGGTTGCCCGTTGCTCTATGCGGAGGTTTAAATGAGCAGACGAAGAAGAAGCAGTAGTAGCAGGAGGTCCTTCGGTCGTAAAAAAAGATCTCCTGAATCTGTATTCTGGACTGCTTTCATTATTATTTTGCTGCTGATCGGGACCGGATTTATCGCCTATAACTTTTTCCTCGGTCCGAATAGAACCGCCGCCCTCTATAACAGCGATACAACTTCCGCCCAGGTAGAACCTTTAGAAGCAGAAATCCCGGAATGGGTACCAAAAGAACCGGTTACCCACACGAATATCCTTCTGCTCGGCTTGGATAACCACGGCATGTCCGACATTGTAATGATTGTATCTTATGATATGGAAAGCTATGTCAGTTCCCTGATATCAATCAAGAGGGATACTTTTGTGCCAAACCAGACCTGGGCCAAAAAAGAATCGGGTCAGGATCACCTGGCCTGGGCCAACAACCGCGGTATGGGTCACGATAACGATTATCATGCCGGGGCCCGCCTGGCTGCCTTCACGGTTGAAGATTTACTCGGCATTGATATTCACGCCTATGCCAGTATCTCTTTTGAAGGTTTTGTTGAGATGATCGATCTGATTGGCGGAGTAGAACTGGATGTTAACCCGGATTTTGCCCAGCTCACAAGCGGCGCGCTGCCAACCGGCTTGCAGAGGCTTAACGGCCAGCAGGCCCTGACTTATTCGCGCCACCGCCAGAATCCGCGTATTCCCGAACCGGGTTCCGAAGACCAGGCTGCCGACCGGGTTATCCGTAACCAGCGCCTGCTGAAGGCGATGCTTGAGCAGGTTAAAACCCTAGAGAGCGAGGAAATTCTGGAGATCATCGAAGACCTTGAAGACAAGTTTTATACCAGCATGGATGACTGGACCATCCTCGAACTGGCCAATATTCTTTATAACCAGGGGCTGGATGATATGCGCGCTTATATTTTACCCGGCCAGGGAGAGATGGTTTACCAGGAAAGGATTGACAACGAAACATATTACTATTATCTTGATTTTACGGAAACTGATTTAATCTTACAGGAGCTGGGTCTTAAGTGAGGAAAAAAGTTTACCGCCGCCGCAGAAAAAAACCGCGCCTTAAAAAATGGCCTTTTATATTGGTCGCAGTTGTGCTGCTGCTTGCCGGAGGACTGACCCTATCGGTGGTGCTCGGTTTTAACCCCCTACTGGAAAGCAGGTTGAGGGCCCAGTTCGGTGATGCTTTCTTCAGTGATTTTGGCATTACCAGGCCAGTGGAGGCTGGCGGAGACCTGGAAAGTATTCTTAACAACTACGAACCTGTCTTTGTCTCCCTGCAGGATGAGGCAATCAGCCGCCTTGATGATCTGATGGAACAGGGGCTTGAAGAGTACCGGCGCGAGGAGCGCAGGGGAACGCTTGACCAGTTTTCACTTTCGAACAAATATATTCAGGCAGGCAGAATGCTGGAAAAGAATGTTGACCAGTTATTCTATGACCTGCTGGATAACATGAAGAGCGATTTAGCTGCAAACGGCTATTCTACCGATATTGCGGTCGACATTGAAGAACGCTATATTTCTGCGAAGGAAGCAAAAAAGAAAGAACTGTTTGACCGTCTGCGCAACCACCTCTAAGAACAACCCCCGGGAAAATTATTATTCTTTATTTAATAACCAGGTCAGCAACCAGGCGGGCGATGCTCAGCGCGCAGGTGAGACCGGGTGATTCAATACCGATCAGGTTAACCAAACCCGGCAAACCGCGCCCTGACTCTTCTTTGATCTCAAAATCGCGGAACGGCTGACCCGGACCTGATAACTTCGGACGGATTCCAGCCATTTCGGGTTCAGGATCACCCGGTTTAATAAAGGGGATGAAAGCAGTAACCGCCCTGTAGAATTCTTCTGAATGGGCCGGATCGACGCTGTATTCTTCTTGTTCCACGTAGAGGGCATTGGGACCAAGCCTGAGACGCCCGTCGAGCGTTTTGGTCAAATGGATACCCAGGCCGGTTAGTTCAAGCAGTGGCGGCGGGTAAATCAGCCTGCTGACCATACCGCACATGCTGTAGGGTAAACTGAAGTATTCACCCTTGCAGAGGTACTGTTTATAGCTCGCTTCTTCGAGATTGATTCCCGCCATGGAGGCTACCCGGTCGGCCTGAAGCCCGGCACAGTTAACCAGGTAATCGGTATCAAGCTGGTCACTGCTACCGTCGGGAATGGTTAAGGAAAGGCGGTAGCCGTGAGGCAGTTTCTCAATAGATTCCAGGCAGTGGCAGTAGGCAGGCAGAACAGAATTCTGAAGGGCAACCTGCTCCAGACAGGCCATCAGGCTGTGCGAATCAACCACCCCGGTCGATGGTGAATAAAGAGCGCTGACTGCCCTGATATTTGGCTCGAGCGCGCCCAGTTCCACGGCGGTAAGGAGCTCTAAATCATCTACCCCGTTGGCGGCGCCGGTTTCCTGCAGCCGATCGAGCGAATCTTCTTCAGCAGGGCTGCCGGCGACAATTACCTTGCCGCAGCGAGTATAGTTAATTCCGTGGTCATCGCAAAAACGATAGAGCAAGGCTGACCCTTCCACACAGAGTCGCGCTTTAAGGCTGCCGGGGGGGTAATAAATACCACTGTGGATAACTTCACTGTTGCGGCTGGAAGTTTCAAGGCCGAACGTTTCGTTTTTCTCCACTAAAACAAGACCCAGGCCGGGACGGCGGGAAGATATTTCCGCTGCCACGGCCAGACCGATTACCCCGGCCCCGATAATAACCACGTCTACCCTGTCTGTTTTATTTCTTTCACCCGGCAAAGAATCTGTCCTCTTAGTATGTTTTTTCTCAGCAACTTGAAATTTGACTTATACCGTTCGAACCTGCAGTTCAGGTGCGGTTTAACCAGCTATCAACCAACGGCCTTTACAGCCTCGCGCAGGCGGATCAGCTTTTCAGCGGCGCCTTCGGGCGTTTGGTCGCAAACCGAAAGATATATTTTAACTTTCGGCTCGGTTCCCGAGGGACGCACGGCAAACCACGAACCATCATCAAGGGTATAATGCAGCACCGGTGAGCGCGGCAGTTCAAGAGCAAATTCCCGCCCATCGGCCAAGCTACGGCCAACTCCACTGTCATAATCCTTTTTAACGGTTATCTGCTGCCCGGCAAAGGCAACAGGCAGGTTGTGGTAAGCAGCTACGTGACGATCTGCCTCGGATATATCTTTTAGTTCAATAGTGAGCAGTTCTTCGGCAAAATACCCGTGCTTCTGCTGAATCTGTTCCAGAACATCAAGCAAAGTTTTCCCCTGCTCCTTGTAATAGGCGGTCATTTCAGCAATCATGTAGGAAGATATGGCTGCATCTTTATCGCGGACAAAAGTCCCGGTAAGGTAGCCGCAGCTTTCCTCGTAGCCAAAGATAAAGTCGGGGGTTCCTGCTTCATCATATTGCTCGATTTTTTCACCGATAAACTTAAACCCGGTCAGGGTTTCTTCAACCTGCAGGCCGTAGGAACGGGCAACCCGGCAGCCGAGGTCACCGGTTACGATAGTTTTGACCAGCACCGGGTTCTGCGGTAAAGCGTTCCTTGCGGCGAGGTTACTGCAGATGTATTCAATCAGGAGCGCTCCCACCTGGTTACCGCTAAGGATCTGGTAGTTTCCGCTGTTGTCGCGCACAGCAGTGCCGACTCGATCAGCATCGGGGTCAGTGGCCAAAACAAGATCAGCATCAATGCGGCGGGCCAGTTTAAGAGCCAGATCAAGGGCAGCCGGATCTTCAGGGTTGGGCACCTTCACCGTACTGAAATCAGGGTCGGCCTGAAGCTGTTCGGAAACCAGGGATAATTCAAGGCAGTTCATTGACTCAAGAAGGGTCGGTATATGAACAGCGCCAGTCCCGTGAAGCGGGGTATAGGCGACTCTCAAACAGGTGTCCGGATTGTTGAGTGAAAGTGACCTCACCTGCTCCAGGTATACGTTATCGTAAGTGGGGTCGATTATTTCCAGCAGGCCGCGATTTTGGGCTTCCTCCCTGTCGGTTACTTTTACATCATGAAAGATATCGACCTGATTAATTTCCCTGATAATGTCGTCAACAAAGGGGCTAACTCCCTGCCCGCCGTCGGGGCCGTAGACCTTGTAGCCGTTATAACCGGGAGGATTATGGCTGGCGGTAATTACTATACCGGCGGCACAACCGAGCTGGCGAGTGGCAAAGGAAAGCAGTGGCGTAGGCCTGTTGCCGTCGAAAAGCAGCGCCCTTATACCATTGGCAGCAAGCACGAGCGCGGCGGCGAGGGCAAATTCTTCAGAATGATGGCGGGTATCGTAAGCAATAGCAACCTTTTTAGAGCCGGCCCCGGTTTGCTTGTTCAGGTAGTTGGCCAGACCCTGGGTAGCGCGTTTAATCGTGTAACAATTGATCCGGTTAATACCGGGGCCAATTAATCCGCGCATACCTCCGGTGCCGAAAGCAAGTTCATTGCCAAAATGACTCTCAATTGCTGCCGGATCGCTCTCCATAGCTTGTATCTCGCTGCGCATGGCCGGGTCAAGGTCGGGCTGGGTCAGCCAGAAATCAAAACGCTCCCTGGCGGTTATGTTTAGCCGGGTTGCAGTAATGTCAGGTATTTGTTGCCCGCCGGAAGAAAGATTGTTTACTGGCACAGGGGCATCTTCACTGCGCCCGTAGTCATCTTCATAACGGACGATATCGTCTTCACCGAGATAATCGCCGTTCTGTACCTCGATCAGCACCAGAGGTTCACTGCCTTTATTTTCCATGCGATGGCGGGCCTGGCGGGGGATATACGCACTTTCACCCTTTTTCACGGCAATCTGACGGTCGTCAACTGTCACCAGGGCTTCCCCTTCCACCACTACCCAGTTTTCAGCGCGGCGTTTGTGACTTTGCAGGCTCAAACGGGCGCCGGGGTTGACATTTATTCTTTTAACCTGGTATGTATCACCCAATTCCAGGGTAGTATAGCTGCCCCAGGGACGGTAATTGGTCAGGTGTTCTTTCACTTCCCTGGCCTTCTCCTTCTTCAGCTGGTCGACTATTAACCTCACATCCTGCGCTTTACTGCGGTCGCAGACCAGGAGGGCATCGTCAGTATCGACAATAACTGTATCCCGGACACCAAGCGTACCGATCAGTCGCGAACCGGAATAAATCAGGCTCCCTTCAGTATCGAAGGAAATTACGCGTCCTTTTGAAAAATTAGCATACTGGTCGTGGTTAGCCACCTGGTAATATGATTCCCAGCTGCCAAGATCGCTCCAGCCAATTTCTGTTGGTATAACAGTTACTTTCTCCGCTCTTTCGAGGATACCGTAGTCAATCGATATTTTTTCCAGAGAACCGTAAACCTTTTCGAGTGTTTCGCTCTGGTTAAAATCTATAGTGTTCAGTAAACTATACATTTCAGGCAAGTGTTTGTGGTAGGCTTCCTTCAAAGCGCCAACCCTGAACACGAACATACCGCTGTTCCAAAGATATGAGGGGTCCTTTATATATTGGCTGGCTTTTTCAAGATCAGGCTTTTCTACAAATTTATCAATCCGGCTGGTTTTATCGTTCAGCTTTTCACCACAGCGGATATAACCGTAGCCTGTTTCGGGGTAAGTTGGGCGAATACCGAAAGTAACCAGGCCATAAGTTTCGGCAGCCCTGCTGCCATCTTCTAAAAGGGTGCCAAACTGCTGCCAATCAGTGATTAAATGATCGGATGGCAAAACAGCCATCACTGCGCTGTCGCCCGCCTCACGGGCAATATACCAGGCGGCGATACCGATAGCCGGAGCAGTGTTGCGTGCCTCCGGCTCGGCCAACAAGCGAACCCCGCTGATTTTTTCAGTGTCAAGCTGGCGCTTAATTTCAACGGACTGGTCCCTGTGGGTAACCACAACAATGCGGTCGCTTTTTTCCACCCCGGGTAAAACCCTGCGCACTGTATTGATAAATAAAGAGGTTTCGCTTTCCTTATCTTCTTCCGGACTATAAGAATCTGCGCTTTTCACCGGCAGGGTCAGGTATTGCTTCGGGTAAAGTTCCCGGCTGAGCGGCCAGAGCCTGGTTCCACTTCCACCGGCCAGTATAACTGCATACATAATCATCACTCCCACAATATAAGACAGGGGACGGTTCTCTGTCTTATCATTTTCTTTTCCATAAGACAGGGGACGGTTCTCTGTCTCATCGTTTCCGTCAAGCAAATTCTGGGCTGGTCAGACTTAAACCTAACAAAATAATAACCATATAATAAGGGCTGCGTTGCAATTTAACAATAAGACAGAGAACCGTCCCCTGTCTTATTTTATTTGAGGCCCTGGTGGGCGACAAGGTGTGCCCGGTGCAGGGTTAAGAGCAGGCTGACGATTGATTCGCCGCCCTGGTTACGATTCACTCCGCCGGGCTGCAGCCCGTCGTAACAGGCTCCACTGCTGAAATCATAAAGCGACTGGCGTACATCGTTATTGCCGAAAAACCAGTTGAAAGCCCATTCCATTTTCCTGAGCCAGCTTTCTTCGCCGGTCAGTACAAAAGCCTGGTAGCAGGCATCTGCCAGGGCTGCGGCATCGACAGTCTGCTGATCGTACTGGGCTTTTTCGCCGTCCCTCCTGTACCAGCCTTCATTGCCGATCAAAGAGAGATGGCCCCCCTCGGGATTAGTCTGAATATCTATCAGCCACTGCAGGCTTTTCAGTCCGGTCTGCAGCATCTCGTCGTCTTCAAGGTAGCTCCCGGTAACTACCAGGGCCTGGGATAGCCTGGCATTGTCGTATGCAACAACATTTTCGAACCAGGGCCAGTCTTCGCCCGCCGTTCTATTATACAATTTCATCAGTTTTTCACTGAGCGAGCTCATAATCTCGCGAACCCGGGTGTCACCGCTAAAACGGCGTAGGTAATAATTAGCTCCGATGGCTGAAAATGCCCAGGCCCGCGGAGAAGTAAAACTGAGCGGCGACTTGATCAGACCCTTGAAAAGACGGGTTGCCAGGGCCAGTAAATCGTCACCGGTAGGATGGGCAATTGTGTAGCCGAGAGCCCAGAGGGTACGGCCATGGCTGTCTTCCGAGCCAATGTCTTCCTGCCAGCGACGGTCAAAACTCATGAAATTGCGCACCCGCTTGTAGCTCTCGCTGTAGGCGTGATTGACAAAACTCATGTAAGTAGTGAGCAGGGGTAAAATAGATTCATCTTTGAAGAGGCGCCAGTTCATTACCGCCACGATTAAAGCCCGGGCATTGTCATCGGTGCAGTAGCCATGATTGCGGTCGGGCACATTGTAAGCGGCATGCTGAAACAGACCGGTGCCGTCGGTCATTGCCTGCAGGTGAGTAAGGTTTACTTCTGGTAAAATAGCGCGTTCGGTTACATCTACATCGCGCACAGATTGCCCAAAATGTTCACTGAAGCTGAAGCGGGCCTGTTCAAAGGCAGTGGCATAGTTGCGAGCTACCTCTTTCCAGATCATCTGGCGGCCGTACTGGTAAGATTTTTTCCGCATACGGTTGCGCAGTCCATCGTCACCCAACAGTTCTACCAGGGCTTTGCCCATAGCTTTACTGTCGCGGAACGGCACCAGGCGCCCCCGATCCTCGGCCAACAGTTCTTCGGCATAAATATAGGGTGTCGATACAATGGCTTTGCCGCAGGCCAGGGCGTAGGCCAGGGTCCCGGATGTGATCTGCTCGCGGCTGAGGTAGGGAGTTATGTAAACATCGGTGGCAACAAGAAACTGGACCAGCCTCTCGAGGGATACGTACTGGTTGTAAAAGGTAACGTTATTTTCGAGCCCCTTGTCGCGTACCATTTTCTTCAACAGGTGACGGTATTCTTCGCCGTGTCTCCGTTTGACTTCGGGGTGAGTGGCGCCAAGAATTATATAAAGGGCATCGGGGTGAACAGCGACAACCTCTTCCATCGCTTCAACAGCATATTCCAAACCCTTGCTGGGGCTGAGCAGGCCAAAGGTTAACAGCACCTTCCTCCCCTCAGCCTGAAACTGGTCCTTGTAGTAGGAGGAATCGAGGAAAGGCACATCAGGCGCACCGTGAGGAACGAGAATAATCTTTTCTTCCGGAACATTGTAAACCCGGGTCAGGATATCGACCGCGGTCTGGGCCATAACCACCACTGAAACAGATTGTTCACAGATGCGGATTAGCGTCTGCCTCTGACCCTGCGACGGTTCTTCGAGAACAGTGTGCAGGGTAGTAATGGCCGGCTTTTTCAATCCGGATAAAAGGTAGTTTATATAGTTTCCATCTTCCCCGCCGAAAATGCCGTATTCATGCTGGATAGAAACGGCATCAACCGGCGAATGGTTGATGAAGTCCGCCGCCCGCTGGTAATCGCTGCGGAACTGATCGCGGATGTGGAAAGTAACCTCGCTGCCGTAGGCATAGTTATTATTGCCGTTGTTCAGGGCAACAACTTCAAAATTGCTCTGATCACCGTTATACTCAGCGCTACCATAAACGGTTTTCATACTGTTCAGTAAGTCCTGGCAGAAAGTGGCAATGCCGCACTGGCGCGGCGGGTATGTCGATATAAAAGAAACTTTAACCGGTTTTAATATTTTTCCCGGGTTCATCTGAATCACCCCTTCATTTTGGTGGTAGCGAACTGCTGCTATTTAGAAGCTGATTAATTACCTTCCCAGGATCTGTTTATATACAGTAATGTAACGGTCAACCATCAAATCAACAGTGAAGTTTTCTTCAACATGGCGGCGGCATTCTGCCCGGTTTATAGTTTCAACCCGGGAAATGGCATCACGGGCTTCGTAGAGATCGTCAACCAGGAATCCTGTTTTCTGATCCTTGATTAATTCAGGCATGGAGCCGCGGTTAAAGGCAATTACCGGGGTGCCACAAGCCATCGACTCGGCAACGCTCAGGCCAAACGGTTCGTCAAAATTGATCAGGTGCAGCAGGGCCAAGGCCCCTCCAAGAACTCCTTCTTTTGCTTCCGGGCCGACCGGCCCTATATAACGCACTTGTTCATCATCAATATAGGGTTTAACATACTGATCAAAGTAACCCTGGTCCTGAATTATTCCGGCTATAACCAGGGGAATACCAACCTGTTTGGCCAGACGGATCGTCTCGTAAGTTCCTTTATCGTGGTGAATACGGCCGAAAAAGAGCAGGTAGGGTTCATCCGCCGGTTTTTCAAGATAACGATATTCGGAGACAGGTATCCCGTGATGGATAGTGGCAATGTAATCAAGATCGGGGTGGCGGTCTGCTTCGCTGATAGACACGTAGTGTGCCCGGCCATTATATTTGCGGTATACAGGTAGGATTTTCGGTGATGAAAACCCGTGAATAGTGGTTAAAGTCGGGGTTTCGACCAGGGCGGAATAAGAGAGAGGTAAAAAATCAAAATTATTATGGATAAGATCAAATTGATCGGCTTCTTCAAAAAGGGCTGATATATGCAAACACTCCCAGACCTTGGGTTCAAGTTCCTGATCTTCCGACCAGGGTCGTGGCGCAACATGGCGCAGCCCTGCCCCGGTAATAGAATCGCCTGTGGCGTACAGGGTCACATCTATACCTCTTTTAACCAGGCCCTCGGTAAGCATGCTGACCACCCACTCCCAGGGTCCGTAATGGCGGGGCGGCGTACGCCAGGAAATCGGGGAAAGCATGGCTATTTTCATACTGAACTTTACAGGCAAATTTCTTCCCCCTTACTGTTTTTAGTTTCAAGAAGGTACTCGACAAGTTCTTTTTTCACTGCAGTTGCCAGGCAGATGCTGGTATCGGCAGCGCCATAATACATTCGCAGCTGATCTGTTTCGGGTTCATATACAACGCCCGTGGGAAACGTAACTCCGGGAACATCGCCAACCCTCTCGTACGGCTCATGGGGGCCGAAGACCCACTGGTCACAGCGCCTGAGTATCTTCCAGGGCTCTTCCAGGTCGAGCAGGGCCAGTCCAACCCGGTAAAGGCTTCCGGAAGCTGTAACCCTTACCCCGTGATAGATAATCAGCCAGCCCTCTTCTGTTTCAATCGGGGGGGGACCCAGACCAACCCTGCTGCAGTCCCACCAGCCGGGTCGCGCAGGCAGCAGTATCTTATGCTCGCCCCAGTGGATTAAATCTGGCGAGGCAGCAATCCAGATATGCGCTTCGCCGCGGATGATCGGGCGGTGAAGAAGCACATAGCGCCTGCCAATTTTACGGGGGAATAGAGATGCATCTTTATCTTCCGGCGGAAGCATTGCTCCACGCCGCTTTAAACTCTTCAGGTCTCTTGACAAAGCCAGGGAAACTACCGGTCCGCCCCTGGAGAATGAAACGTAGGTAACTGCAAACTGTTCGAGGTCTTCCAGCCAGACAATACGGGGATCTTCAATACCCCATCTTTCTTCATCAAAGCCTGGATCGGGTAAGAAAGTTGGAGACTGATCAATACCCCAGCCGGTAATACCGTCCCTGCTGCGGGCCAGGGTTAAATGAGAAAAACCGCGCAAATCTTCCACCCTGACCAGGAGCAAGGTTTCACCATTATGCCTGACCACACCGGGATTAAAAGTGGCGTTAACAGGATAGGGCCAGCAGTCGGGAGTGAGGATCGGGTTATGCTCACAGCGCTTGAAAAGATCTCCCTGACGCTTGTGCATAAAGTGATTAATCCCGCTCACCCCTTTCAAGTAAGTTCACGTCAGCATAACCGGCTGTCGATAGATCCGTTTCTCCTACGTTAGCTTATTGAATATGGCTGGTTTAATTGTTGTACTTCTTAAAATAATTCGCGTTATTATTTCTATTTCCTGCCTGTTCAGGTTTGACCAGACTGCTTAACTGAAGAAATAACGCTTGATCTGTTCAAAATTGCGTTTAACCGAATCGGCACCGGTCACAAACCCCATGTGCCCCGGCAGCAGCAGCTCAACATTTTCCAGTTGGGAAAGTTTCTCTACGCTTTCTTGCATAGCGCTCATATCCCCACCGGGAAAGTCGGTCCGTCCGATACTGTTCTGAAAAATGGTATCACCGCTGACCAACGCTTTTTCGTCGGGCAGGTAAAAACAAACACAGCCGGGGGAGTGGCCGGGAGAGGTGATAACTTCAATCTTCTCGGTTAATGTAAGACCGTTTGCCTTTTGCAGTGGGCCTTCTTCCAGGTAAAAATCGGCCTTTATTGAAGGCAGGTCTTCTCCCGTTCGGGACTTATAATGCTGCATGATCCCTTCCAGAATAAAATCATCGGCCTGATGAATACCGGCAGGAGCCCCACTTTTTTCTCGCACCGCACCAACCGATTCGCTATGGTCGGGGTGACCGTGGGTACAGAGTATTAAATCAATATCCTCAAGGTTTACCCCGTCACCCTGCAGGCGGCTGCTTAACATTTCCAGGCAGTTTTCGTTAATTTCGTTCTCGATATGACCAGGGTCGAACAGAATAACCTGGCTGCCTTTCAGCAGGTAGCTGTTACAGTTATTTGCTCTTCCTTTCCAGGGATACCAGTACAGTTTTTCCGATAATTGCATTCTTTACCTCCTCAGAGATTATTGTTTTGTTTAAAATATTTTTTTGCAACTGTAATCATGATAACATAACCCGGCCGGCTTTGGAAAACCAGACCGGTGTTAATTAAAAAAGGGGCGCGATATTGTACGGAACCGCGCCCCGGGGAATCAATAATACTATTTTATTATTACTGCTCTATGCCGCTTTATAACAGACCGAGGATCCGCCCGGCCAGGGGCACCCAGACAGCTGTAAGCAGCACAAAAAATACGGTAGTCAATGAACCGCTGACAAACATGTCACGCATGTTGTAGTAACCCTGTGAATAGGTAATCAGGGGCACCGCATCGAGCGGCACCAGGAGGCAGGCCCCGCCGGTAAATGCAAGCGGCATGAAAAGCAGGATCGGCGAAATATCCATCATCATGGCCAAACCGTAAAGAGGGGCAACCAAGATGGTGATAATCGCCGGGGCAATCGGAATGGCCAGTTTAAGCAGGGAAACAAATATCCCGATCACCAGGAGCAGTATAAAGAGATCCAGGGCCACCAGCCTGGCCATGAAAAGATTGATAAACCAGTCTCCCAGTTCAGCCTTAATTGCAGCCTGACCGATCGAAATAACCCCACCGATCATGATTACAGCGTTCCAGCTCACATTATGGGAAAACTCATTCCACTTGAGAACATTAATACCGGGCATGAAGAAAAGGATCATCCCGGCCATTGCCACCAGGGTCAGGTCAAGCATGGGTACCCATGAACTGGCTATCCAGAGAATAATTACAGCTGAAATGATCACCAGTACTTTCTTTTCCTGGGTGGACATTTTAGCGGGAACATCATCGGCATCCAGGAAACCATTAATCACCTGCTGTTCCAGGTCTTTCGGCTTAAAAACCTTCAACAGGATAAACCAGCAGATGGGAATCAGAAAAATAGTAACCGGAACGCCATAAAGCATCCACTGCAGGAAACTAACGGTAATACCGGAGTGTTCCTGGAGCAGGTTCAGGGTGAGAATATTGATTGAACTGCCAACAGGAGTCATGATACCGCCGATCATTCCGGCAAAGGGAATTGAAATCATTATTACCTTACCAAAGATACTCCTTTCCACGCCCATTTCCATCCTGGCCAGCAGGCCCAGAGCGAGCCCCATGAAAAGAGATGTAACCGGCACATTTGACATTATTGCCGAAAGCAGGGCAGTACTAATCATGAATACTAATATTATTTTACTTACGCTGTTCCCTGATGTTTTCAGCAATGCTTTAATCAGCCTCTGGGCCAGGGGAGTTTCGGTAATTGCCAGTGAAATGGCAAACGAAGCAATTACAAAAAATACGACAGGATTGGCAAAGTTTGCAAAAGCTGTTGCCAGGGTATTAACCCCGAACAGTGGCTGCAGGATCATTACCAGCATTGCCGTTACTGACAAGGGGACAATTTCGAGAATCCATAGAATTAAACCGATCAGCAGGATTCCCAGAGTATTAAATGCAATTTCTGATAAACCGAACAAGGGCGGGGAAAAAATAGTAAATAGAAGCACTATAACCGCCGCAATGAGACCAATAGCTTGTTTTGCCTTCATAAATAAAATAGCTCTCCTTTGCTTTTATCTCTAGTCTGCTTAACCTATTGCGGTGTAAATTATTCGACCATTTAATAATTATACATCAAATTATTAAACAGCCAAGGGGTTTATTCCTTCATTGATTTGTTGCAAGGTTCATGCCAGTCTGGCTAAAAATCGAAAAAGGTTAATGCGGCGCAAGACTGTAACACTGGCGGGAGACGATTAAATCAATAGATAAATAAACAAGAAAAATGAACCGATCAAGGTTCATTAAAATGTTCAGCAGCTTTATTTATTCATAAATAGGTTCATTTTAACAGAAGCTTGACTCCACAGGGCAGCATCCGCCAAAACAGTTACGCATTATTTTTTGAGTCCGGCACACCTGATCAGGCGGTGTGCCGGACTGATCTATGTTTCACCCTCCCGCAACCGGGGGAAAGATGGCCACCTGATCGCCATCTGTTAACTTGTGGTCGAACGGGCGGGCTTTATGCCTGATAAAAACCTGTTTGACATCTTCAATGTCTATTCCCAGCTGTTCGATTAAATCGGCAACAGTTGCCTGATCCGGCAACCTGACCGTGAAAGCTTCGTTACCCCTTCCTTCAGGATTATGCTCTGAAAGAGTGGCATAGAGACGAACAGTTATTTCCATTTTAACTTCCTGTTATTCCCAGAACGAGTCAAGTTCTTCATTTGAGATATCCCAGACCTGGTTATGAGGCGGAAGCTTCTCATAAGTCATGAATTCGGGTGGACGGTCCGCTTCCTTACCAATACCGGCCCCAAGGTTAAAGTCTCGTTCTATTTTAAGGATTTCAGCCCCTATTCTGGTTACATCTTCACCGCTGTAGCTGGTGCCGAGCATGGCATTTACCGTTTCAACTACACCCTCAAAACCGCTTCCAATGTCAAGTATGGGGAAGGCAATAAAGAGACAGTAGCCGGTTGCGTCAATAAAGGCGGTAGTCTGCTGGAAAGCCCTGGAGAGACCGATTTTGTCCTGTTTAACCAGCGGATCTGCCTTGCCGCCAACAGCCAGAATCTCGGGAGCAATAGTATAACCGGCCGTGTGATCAGCCCCCATGGTTGATGTAATGTAAGTTACCCCTATACCTTTTACCGCTCTCGGCTCGTAAGCAGGCATTCCCTGTCTCTTAACTGTGGGGATACGGGTTACACCGTATGCTTCGCCGGTGAATTGCGCTCCCTGGCCCAGAATATGGCCAAGTGGAGAACGTTTACCCAGTTCATTCAGCAATTCTATGGCAGCAGGCCCGTCGCCAAACTCAGCCAGTCCCGCTTCCATGGCCACACCGAGAGTGACGCCTGCCTCAATGGTGTCGACGCCGACATCGTTGCATATGCGGACCAGCTCTGCGACATGATCCAGGTTGTCAACACCGAGATTAGCCCCGAGAGACCAGGCCGACTCGTATTCAACACATGAAACATGCTCTGAACCGTCTTCCCTGGCATATACATTGGAGCATTGAATAATACAGCCGGGGTGACACTTGTGGCCCATAGTGCCTGCGCCACCGCGCTTCTGAGCAGCTTCGGCAAGGGCTTCGCCGCTGATTTTCGAAGCTCCCTCAAATACGCCCGACCTGAAGTTATTGGTGGGCAACCCGCCGGCTTCGTTAAGAATATTGACCAACACCGCGGTGCCAAAACTGTTCAGAGCTCCGCCCTTTTTAGTTACATCATGGGAAAGTATTGCCTCGGCCAGCTTTTTCTGACCGACTTTGAAAGCTTCTGGATCTTTCGGGGTTACTCCGGGAGCATTGGTATCATCAAGAACAATTGCTTTTAACCCCTTGCTGCCCATTACAGCTCCAAGTCCCCCGCGGCCGGCATAACGGGCAGGCCTTCCCTCCGGGTCGTTAAAGGCAATACCAGCCATGGCCATTTTAGCTTCACCGGCAGGACCGTTGACAACAAATGTAGTTTTTTCGCCGTATTTACCGCGAATTATTTCAGCAGAATCGTATGTGCCTTTACCCTGTAAATCTCCCGCGGAAACCAGTTCTCCACCATCTACATTAAGCTTAAGCAGCCAACTGCTACCATCTTCAACCAACCCTTCAACCACCATGGCTGCATAACCCATGCGGGCCATTTTCTGGGGAAAGGGCGATCCGGCATTTGCTTCCTTAATACCGCCGGTGAGAGGTGACTTGCCGCCAACCGAAATCCGACCCGAGTTGGGCGCACTGGTTCCGCTAACCATTCCAGGGGCAAACACAAGCTTGTTGTTAGGCCCCAGGGGGTGGCATCCGGCAGGCACTTCATCACTGACCATCAGCGATGTGAGCCAGCGTCCGCCCTTACCTTTGTACTTCTCCGGCAACGGTTCAACCGTCACCTTTTTTTCCGTCATATTAACGCGTACAAGCTTATCCATACGAGCTCCTCCTTTAAGGTATCTATCTTATTTATATAGCAAAACATTTATTAAGCTTGTGCAGAGATGTAGGAAACGTGACGAAATCGTTTGTACAAGTATAACATGATACTGAATTATCGGTCAATTATAGATTATAGAGATTATCTTCAATTATTTTGCAGTAATTATTAGCATATTCTTTGCCTGGAATGGTTGCCGTTGCGTAATTATTACTGGTGCAAAGAAAAGAAATACAGGATTTCAGGAGCGGGGCTACAGGTTCAGGAAATAACGCAGCAGGGCTAGAATTGCCATACCGGAAAGAACGGTGGCAAAAAGGTTGCGAGTCCGCAGGGCAATGACAAAAACCGGGATAGATACCCAGAAAACGGGGTTTGAACTAAGGGCAAGCTCTACAGCGCCGGACGGGGCAAAAAGAGTCGGCGCCAGGAGAGCAGCAAGCACAGCTACCGGCACGTAAGAGAGAAAGAACACCACTGATTTGGGCAGTTTACGCCTGGAAAGGAATAGTACGGGCAGCAGCCGCGGTATGTAGGTTACTACTGAGGTTAACAGGACCAAAAGGGCTATTTCAGGCATGATCGTCCCCCCTTTTCTGCTCACCGGCATCAGCAGATGAAACCGGCTCGCCTTCACCGGCGAGATCCAGGGTGGTGGCACCATTTTCTTCCCTGCTGTGCAAAATGGCGCCTGCAGCTGCAGCTATTACTGTAGCCAGGATTATATAAAGTTGGCTCATCCCGAGCAGGTAAAAAGCAAGACCCAGGGCAGCAGCCAGCAAAGCAACCAGAACATGGAGTCTCTTCTCAAGCTGCATCACGAGAAGAGCAATAAACATGGCCGGCAGTGCATAATCAATGCCAAAGGCCTCTGTATCGAAACTGAGCAGACCACCAAGCCAGGCTCCGAGAGCAGTGCCGGTTATCCAGGCCAGGTGAGCTGAGTGATTCAGGGCAAAAAGCTGATTGGCCGGGGGAACTCCGTTTTTACGAAAGTGGATCGAATGAACAGCAAATGATTCATCGGTGATCTCATAACTGAAAAGAGCCTGCTGCCAGCGGTTCAGTCTGCCCAGGTAAGGGGCCAGGTAAGCGCTCATCAACAGGTGGCGCAGGTTAACCATGAAGACGGTCAGGGTAATAGCCGCCACTGTTGCCCCGGAAGCAATCATACCCACGGAGATTAGCTGGGCCGAACCGGCATATAGAAATACCGACATGGCCACAGCATTGAGAATGTTTAAGCCCGCAGTTGAAGCCAGAACCCCGAAGGCAAAACCGATCGGCAGGTAACCGAGGATAATAGGAACAGCCCTGACCGTTCCGGCCAGGGCTCCTTTTAACGGGTTAAATGCTTTATTCTCTTTTTCGTTTTTCTCTGCAGTCAAGCAATCACCTTTACCGCTAACAATAATATTTTATCCGGGTTTCTCCAGCCTGCGGGTGTTAATGACCCGGATCAGACCAGTTTAAAAACCGTATCTGTTTCTCTTACTCTGTCTTTAACTTTCAGACCGACAAGATCACCGGGACTTGCTTTCTCAATACTCTGGTGTTCAACCTGCATTGACTTGACAATCTGATCGATATCGGTAGTAGAGCCGACAATTGCAATGCGATCCCCAACATTCAACTCACTGTCAAGTTGAATGATGGCCACACCAATTTTACTGTAGAAATGCACTACCCGGCCAATTTCCTGTCGCTCCATGGTAAATAGCACTTCCTTTCGGAGTATTTTTTATGCTATTCGCCACCCAGAGGCACCGTTCCTCCAACCCGCTGGAAAGTTATCTTAAAAGTTCATTTTTTTGCGATTCAGATCAAACAGCACTAAATATACTTGTCGATCTTTTCTGTAAGCGCTGCCTTGTTCATTGCTCCGGTGAAGCTTTCAATCACCTGACCGCCCTTGATCAGAAACATGGCAGGAATGCCCATCACCTGGTATTTCTGAGCCAAATCAGGATTTTCATCAACGTTAACCTTAACTACTTTCAAGCGGCCGTCATTGGCGGCGGCAACCTCTTCGAGAACTGGTCCAAGCATTTTGCAGGGACCGCACCATGGTGCCCAGAAGTCAACCAGAACCGGCAGTTCAGCCTTCAGAACCTCCAGGTCGAATTGAGCTTCATTAATCTCCATTACTGCTCCAGCCATTATAATCTCCTCCTTGCCAGGTTTTTAAAATATATCTGTGTGCTGCTTTATTCCTAAAAACATTCTACACCAGGCCGGCAGCGGGGGTCAATAATATATTACAAAATTAGAATATAATAATTATTTCTCCTGTATTATTAAAGCTGGTGCAGTGCAGTGAGGTGAGATGAGACTATAGCAGCAGATAATTTGTGGTATGCCGGTAACCGGTGGTTTTGTTCTTCTCTCACTTTTTACCCCCCGCAGCGATTTGTTTGTGGTATCCTTATTCTAATACAGCATTTTAAGCAAACGGGCAGGAATACAGCCCTGTTTTATTGAATTGATTTTTCTATGCCCGGCCTGATTATCGCCCGGGCCGGACACCTGGAAGAGAAAAAGCAATATCTTATGTTGGGAGACTTGAAAATGTGGAACTATAAGTATGAAGCAATGAAAAGAGATAAACTGGAGATAATGCAGTTTCTACGGCTGAAACAAACCCTTGAAAGAGTTTACCAACTGGTTCCCTTTTATCACAAAAGGTTCAGGGAAGCGGGAATAGAAGCGGGTGATATACGTTCCCTGGAAGAATTGCAGAGGCTGCCCTTTACCATTAAGGACGACCTGCGCGACAATTATCCTTACGGTCTCTTTACTGTTGACCTGAGCGAGGTTGTAAGGCTTCATTCTTCATCCGGGACAACAGGAATCCCTACCGTGGTTGGATACACGAAGAATGATTTGGAGGTATGGTCTGAGCTGATGGCCCGCACCCTGACCGCCGGGGGAGGTTCAAGCGATTCGGTTGTGCATATTGCTTACGGTTACGGGCTTTTTACCGGTGGGCTTGGCGCTCATTACGGCGCTGAAAGGATCGGCGCCACTGTTGTACCCATTTCGGGCGGCCAGACCAGGCGCCAGGTTAAGATGATGCGCGACCTGGGCACCACCTTGCTGGCCTGCACCCCCTCATATGCTCTTTACATCGCCGAAACTATGGAAGAAATGAATCTTTGCCCCACCGATATGAAGCTGAAATCAGGCGTGTTTGGAGCTGAACCGTGGTCGGAAAATATGCGCAAGGTGATCGAGGAAAAGCTGCGGATTGACGCTTATGATATCTATGGGTTGAGCGAAATAATCGGGCCCGGTGTCGGTTATGAATGTCCGGCCAAGGCAGGGTTGCATATCAGCGAAGACCATTTTATCGCCGAAATTATCGACCCTTTGACAGAAGAAGTTCTGCCGGACGGCGCAACGGGGGAACTGGTAATTACCACGATCAGCAAGGAAGCGCTGCCCATGATCCGCTATCGCACCCGCGATATTACCACCCTGGAGCGCAAACCATGTATTTGCGGGCGCACCCATGTGCGTATGGCCAAGGTAAGCGGGCGCAGCGACGATATGCTTATTATCCGCGGGGTAAATGTTTTTCCGTCACAGGTGGAAAGTATTTTGCTGGAGCTGGGCGAAATTGAACCACATTACCAGCTGGTGGTCGATCGCAGCGGCACACTCGATACCCTGCAGGTAATGGTTGAAGTCTCCGAGCAGATGTTCTCCGACCAGGTCAGGGGGCTGGAGACCCTGGAAAACAAGATTCGCCTGGAAATTGACAATTTGCTTGGCGTTGCTGCTAATGTTAAGCTGGTTGAGCCGAAAAGTATTCCCCGCAGCGAGGGAAAGGCGCAGCGGGTGATTGACAGAAGAAATCTTAAATGATTTGTCAACAAAGCATTATTATTGCGAGGAGGTTATAAAATGATCAAGCAAATATCGGTTTTTCTCGAAAACAAATCGGGAAGACTGGTGCGTATTGCCCAGGTTCTTGGCGAAGCAGGCATTAACATTCGCGGGCTTTCCATTGCCGACACCTCAGATTTTGGCATCCTGAGGATGATAGTCGATCAGCCAGACCAGGCGATCGCCGAGTTGAAAGAAAAGGGCATCATGGCCACGGTAACCGAGGTGATCGCCATAGAAGTTCCCGACACCCCCGGGGGGCTGGCCAAAGTTCTGGCATATATGAATGATGCCGGCATCAACATAGAGTATCTCTATTCATTTATCGAGAAACCGACAACAAACGCCATAATCATGATGCGGGTTGAAAAAATAAATGAAGCCCTGGAAGTTCTGAAAAAACAAAACGTGCCGATTGTTGGAGACGACAGAATCTACAGCTTTTGACGCGGTTTACGGGAGTGGTAACAAAATGAAAAACGATTACATTTCACCTGAAGAGCGGGCTGAACTGCAGATGAAAGGGCTGCTGCAATCTGTTGCCCACGCTTACAACAACAGCCCATTTTACCGCAATATATTCGACAAGGCCGGGATTAACCCAAACGATTTTAAAACGGTTGAAGATTACGCTAAAATACCCTTCACCACCAAGCAAGACCTGCGTGACTGCTATCCATACGGGATGGCTGCCGTGCCGCTGGATAAAATTTTGCGCATCCATGCCTCTTCAGGAACCACCGGCAAACCGATTGTGGCCGGTTATACCAGGCGCGACCTCGATGATTGGGCAGGTTCCGTAGCCCGGGTGTGTGAAATGGCCGGGGTGACTGAGAAAACTATCGTCCAGATTTCTTTCGGTTACGGCCTGTTTACCGGCGGTTTCGGTTTGCATTACGGCCTGGAAAAACTCGGCGCCACCGTGGTTCCCTTCTCAAGCGGCAACACAGAACGCCAGCTTTCCCTGATGAAAGATTTTAAAACAGAAGCGCTGGTCAGTACTCCCTCCTTTGCTCTTTACATGGCTGAAACTGCCGTAGAGCTCGGTTACAGCCCTGCTGATTTCGGCCTTAAAATCGGCCTTTTCGGCGGTGAACCCACATCCGATGCCATGCGCGAAGATATCGAGAAACAATGGGGCCTGAAAGCCACTGTAAACTACGGTTTAACCGAGGTAGTCGGTCCGGGAATCGCCGGCGAATGCCAGTGCGGCGGGGGAATGCATATACTTGAAGATACTTATTACCCTGAAATTATTGACCCGAAAACTGGAGAAGTGCTGGCGGAGGGGGCAATCGGCGAACTGGTTTTAACCCCGCTCTGCAAAGAAGGATTTCCGGTCCTGCGCTATCGTACCGGGGATATTACCCGCCTTAAAGCCGAACCATGCGCATGCGGACGGACAACCCGCCTTATTGATTACATCACGGGACGCAGTGACGATATGATTATCATCAAGGGTGTGAATATATTCCCTTCGCAGATAGAAGAAGTCCTGGCTGGCTTTAAAGAAGTATCGCCCCACTACCGGCTGGTGCTTTTAAAGCAAAAAGGGTTCATGAAAGATCTCGAAATTCAGGTAGAACTTACGCCGGAAGGTTTTTCCGACCGTTATAAGGAACTTGAAGCCCTGGAAAACCGGATCAGGCGTTACCTGCGTTCCACTCTTTCCCTGGCACCGAAAATTAAGCTGCTCGAACCAAAATCACTGGAACGCAGCACCGGCAAAACCAAGCGAGTGGTAATCAGGGAAATAGAATAAAAAAATAAATAAGACAGGGGACGGTTCTCTGTCTTACCGGCAATTCAACCGGAAAAAAACTACAATTAAAACAAATAAGACAGGGGACGGTTCTCTGTCTTACCGATTAATCTGCCTTAGAGAATGAGACAGAGAACCGTCCCCTGTCTTATTGAGATGAAAGCGAGGTAATGAATTTGAACGATGAACGAGTAATTATGACCGGCAACGAGGCGATTGCCCTCGGGGCTTATGAAGGCGGGGTGACGATAGGAACCGCTTACCCGGGTACACCCAGCACCGAAATTCTCGAGAATCTGGCCCGCTACCCCGGAATCGACTGCAACTGGTCACCCAACGAAAAAACCGCCCTCGAAACTGCAATCGGCGCTTCCATGGAAGGGGCGCGCGTTATCGTAACCATGAAACACGTAGGTGTTAACGTGGCCGCCGATCCGCTGATGACCCTTTCCTACACCGGAATCGGTGGCGGCCTGGTTTTGGTATCGGCCGATGATCCGGGCATGCACAGTTCACAGAACGAGCAGGACAACCGCCACTATGCCCGTTTTGCCAAGATTCCCATGCTGGAACCGGCTGACAGCGCCGAGGCACGTGATTATGTTATTTCCGCCCTGGAAATGAGTGAAAAATTCGATACCCCGGTTATGCTGCGCACCACGACACGGATTTCGCACTCTCGCAGTACGCTGGTCCGCGGAAAACGCCGCGAAGTAAAAATATCCGGATTCAAGAAAAACCCGGCCAAGTATGTAATGCTGCCCGGTTTTGCCCGGCTCCGCCACCCGATCATCGAAGAAAGACTGATCAAACTGCGCGAAAAAGCGGAAAATAGCCCGCTTAACCGTATTGAAAAAGGCAGTTCAAAACTAGGGGTGCTCTGCAGCGGCGTTGTTTACCAGTATGCCCGCGAAGCGCTGCCTGATGCTACTTTTCTAAAGCTTGGGTTCAGCCATCCCCTTCCGGAAAAACTGGTCCGCCGCTTTGCCTCGATGGTTGACGAAATTATTGTAATTGAAGAGCTTGACCCCTTCTTTGAAGAGCAGTTGCTGGCCATGAACCTGGATGTTCCGGTCAGGGGCAAAGAACTTTTCGGGCTGCTCGGCGAAATCGGGGTTGAAATAATCCGCGAGAAAGTTCTGGGTCAAAAAAATGAGCCGCTTTCGGTTCGCGAAAATATCCCCGGTCGACCGCCGGTTATGTGTCCCGGCTGCTCTCACCGCGGACTCTTCTACACCCTGAAAAAAATGAAGCTTAACGTAATGGGCGATATCGGCTGTTACACCCTTGGCGCTCTCCCTCCCCTGGAGGCCATTGATGCCTGCGTTTGCATGGGTGCCAGCATCGGGATGGCTCACGGAATAGTCAGGGCCAACCCTTCATCTTCAGATAAAACAGTTGCCGTTATCGGTGATTCCACATTCCTTCATTCGGGAATAACTGCTCTGCTGGACTTGGTTTATAACCAGGCACCCGTTACAGTGTTAATTCTGGACAACAGCATCACGGCGATGACCGGGCACCAAGATCACCCCGGAACCGGAACAAGCCTGCAGGGTAAGGAATCCCCGGCTGTCGACATTAAACAGCTTTGCCGTTCTCTGGGAGTCAGGCGGGTTGCTGTGGTTGATGCTTTTGACCTGAAAGAGCTAAAAGCTACGCTGAAGGAAGAGCTTTCCGCCAAGGAACCTTCCGTGCTGATAGTCCGCCGTCCCTGCATCTTTTTAATGAGCGAATTCGACCAGCCGTTCTATGTTGAAAGTGAAACCTGTACAGGCTGCGGAACATGTATTAAACTTGGCTGCCCGGCGCTAAGCCTGAAGGATGACAAAGCAATAATCAACAGCACCATCTGCAATGCCTGCGGGCTCTGCATGCAGCTCTGCCGTTTCGAGGCGATCAAACCTGCTGACGGAAAGGTCGGTGAATGATATGACCGCAAAAGCTAAAACGGACATCTTGATTGCCGGGGTAGGAGGCCAGGGAACCATTTTAACCGGAAGAGTAATCGCCTCGCTGGCTATTGCCGAAGGACTGGACGTTAAAACTGCCGAAACACACGGCATGGCCCAACGCGGCGGAAGCGTGATAACCCACGTGCGTATTGGCGAGAAAGTATTCTCTCCTCTCATACCTGAAGGAGACGGCGATATTTTGATATCCTTTGAAAAACTGGAAGCCCTGCGCTGGCTGCCTTTCCTTTCGCCCCGGGGCACAGTTATTGTCAACACTCAGAAGCTGGAGCCCCTTCCGGTGCTAACCGGTCAGCTCAATTACCCGGACAGTATTTTGGAAGAAATTAAAACCAAGGTTGATAATCTAATCGCGGTTGATGCTCTTTCTATCGACCCGATCTCCAGGAACCCGCGTATGGTCAACACCTTCCTGCTGGGCATCCTGGCCAGGAACATGCCCTTTGAAAAAAATAAGTGGTTAAAAGTAATGGAGCAGGAAATCAAGGCTAAGCTGGTTGATATTAACAAACTGGCTTTCGAAGCAGGCTGGCAGTACGCCGCTGAATAAACCAGTGTTATGAAAAAAATAACTCGGGACCATAACAATAGCGGTCCCGAGTTTTTGTTTTTAAATCGTTGAGCGGCTTATTGAGGCCCGTAAGGCAAATCGGCTTTTACGTTCAGCTCTATAACCACGGAGCGAGTCACCTCATCCAGCCGGGTGGAACGGTCGCTATCCAGGACGGCGGGTTGATGGTTTTCCAGGATATCCTGAACCTTTTCGCGGGCACGGTCAAATACGGTAGTGCTGCCCTCATCTTCCCAGTTCTTCCGGTCGTGCCGGTCAATTACCCTGCTCGGCATATAAGGTTCGCTCCTGAGATATTTCATGGTCAGATCAGTCTCAAGATATACTCCGCCCGGACCAAGCTCTTCTATTAAGTCAACCGCCATTGTTTCCTCGTTAATTTCAATCCCGCGCTGGGCCCGGAGGGCCATTCCGCAGAGATCGTTATCGATAACAAGTTTTTCCAGGCTGAAGGTGTTGACAAAGTCAAGCGCCCCAGCCCCGGAAATCATGTTAATCCCGGCCAGTTGGGCAATAATGCCGCTCATCCCCGACTCAAGCCCGGCCTGCATATCGACCACCTTTGAATCGCTAAGGGCAGCATAAGTATGGGTAGGCATACCGAAGTATTTACCCATCTGCGAATAGGCAGCCGAAATTATTGTCGCTTCAACGGCGCTCATCGGGGTTGTGCCGAACCGCATGTCAAACTGGACCGGCGCGCCGCCGTAAACTACAGGGGTACCGGGGTTAACACACTGGGCCAGCACGATTCCGCTCAAGGTTTCAGCGGTATGAATAATCAGTGAACCGGCCAGGGTGATCGGCGTCCCCGCTCCAGGCATGGGCAGCGAGATCAGTTCCTGGGGCAGGTGGTTGCGGGCGCAGTCAATGATGTTCTGCGAACTGATATGGGTCCACTTCAGGGGTGGTGAAGGGCAGATGTCAAAGATTGCCAGCGGTTTTTCGCGCAACTGCTCCTCCCCGCCGGCCACGACAGCAAGCATATCACGCATGTGTCTGACTCCTTCAACGCTGAAAGCACCTGTTATAATCGCCTTGGGCGAGTTTTTCAGGCAGAGGTATAGCCGATAGCTGTCGCCAATCATTTCGGGAACATCGTAGCAGACCACCGAAGTAGATTGCAGATGTATATTATCAAGCGTATCATTAACCCGGCTTATTTTCACCAGGTCCTCCGCTACCGACTTGCGCACAGTTCGGCCGTCTGACTCCATGAACTTGATCAGCGAGGAACCGGGATCAAAATGCGACCTGGTGCCGCTCATATCTGCTGCCAGTTCACCCTCGCGGTTATATATTTTAAGTTCCGACGGCGTTCTTTTTATTGCGTAATCTACCATCCCCGGACTAATCCTGGCCACATGCCGGTCAGAATCAACATCGGCTCCGTGGTCTCTTAGAATATTCAGGGCTTCATCTGATTCAAATTTAACGCCGGTATGTTCAAGAACATGCAGCGCCTTCTCGTGAATAAGCTTAATCTCTTTATCGCTGATCATCCGTAATTTCGGCTGACCGGCTAATGTATATTTTCCCATGGTGTTCTGATACTCCTTATTGTTTACTCCTTCACAGTCGGCTCCATCGCCACATGCTTGCCGTTTAACAGGGAAGAAACTCCAACATCATAATGGTTATGCGTTCCCCCGCAGAGCGGGCAAGGCTGGTGAGGATCTACCTGACGCGGTGGTTCGGTATATGAGTATAATCCGCCCTCGAAGTTGCGCACCACTATCCTGTTGGTGCCCTGGCTGATCAGGTACTGGGGCATAACCGGAATTTTGCCCCCCCCGCCCGGCGCGTCAACAACAAAGGTTGGAATGCCTAGGCCTGTTGTATGACCTCGCAAACTTTCGATGATTTCAATTCCTGTTGCGACTGAAGTGCGGAAATGCTCAATGCCCTGTGAAAGGTCGCACTGGTAAATATAGTAAGGCTTAACCCTGATGCGCAGCAGTTCATGCACCAGTTTTTTCATTACCTGAGGGCAGTCGTTAACCCCGGCCAGCAGGACAGACTGGTTACCGAGGGGAATACCGGCATCGGCCAACCGGGCGCAAGCCGCCTCGGCTTCCGGAGTAATCTCTTTAGGGCTGTTAAAGTGCGTGTTCAGGTAAATAGGGTGATATTTTTTCAGCATGGCACACAGCTCTTCAGTTATGCGCTGGGGCATAACAACAGGAGTACGGCTGCCAAAGCGGATCATCTCAACATGCGGTATAGCCTTCAGCTCGGCAAGAATGCGCTCGATTAGTTCGTCACCAATCAGCAGACCATCGCCGCCTGAGATTAAAACATCCCTGACAGCAGGGGTCCGGCGCACATAATCAATTGCCGCTTCAATCTGGTCGCGGGTGCGGGCATTATCAGTTGCCCCGGCCATGCGGCGCCTGGTGCAGTGGCGGCAGTACATGGAGCACTGGTCGGTCACCAGCAATAGAACCCGGTCGGGATAACGGTGAGTCAGGCCGGGAACAGGAGAATCGACATCTTCGTGCAGCGGATCGGCCATATCATAATCTGACCAGTGAGTTTCATGCATTGAAGGAACAGCCTGTTTACGTACCGGGCAGTTCGGATCTTCAGGGTCGATCAGGGTAGCATAGTATGGGGTTATTGCCATACGGAAATGTTTCAGACACTGCTCAACACCCTCCGCTTCTTCATCGGTCAGGTTGATCACCTGTTTGAGTTGATCCAGGTTGGTAATGCGGTTGCGCACCTGCCAGTGCCAGTCGTTCCACTGCTCCTCGGTGGCATCTTTCCAGAGGGGTATTTCCCGATAATCACGCATAGATAAGACTCCTTTCAACATGTATTATATTGACTATCGTCGATATAACTGCCTGACCAGGTCCTACTTATTCAGATTTAGTTCATAAGCCACAGAATCAGTGGTGAACCCGACTTTTTCATAAAGAGCACGGGCGGCAACGTTTTCTGCCAGGGCATTCAATTCAAGCCTGGCCAGCTTTTTTTCGGAAGCAACGGCAATAATGTGGCGAATTAATTTTTCAGCCAGACCGCGCCCGCGATAATCGGGGTCAACTACTACATCTTCTACATGACCGTACCAATTGTCATTCCAGGTGGAATAGTGCCCGAGGTGAAGACTCGCAGTTCCTGTTACCACGCCTTCGATTAGCACTATAAAAATGAGGACTTT
>Ga0334885_1000769_pt1 | contig 49666 bp, 51 predicted proteins | sample GraSluR1_MG_8_FD_207233 | JGI IMG/M metagenome (GOLD analysis project Ga0334885, IMG submission 207233) | Sludge microbial communities from methane-producing bioreactor in Wageningen University, Netherlands - Granular Sludge_31_05-R1 | ecosystem: Engineered > Bioreactor > Anaerobic >...
AGAATGGCAAACTTTAATAATCATGGAGTGTAGCTTATTCTTCTTTAGAAGGTATATCTGGTTTTGCATTTTTATCACTGAGAATTCAAAATCAGTATACCTTTTTATTCTTTTCCGGACACACCCCTTTTGTGTGCACCAATCTGAAATCAACAACCTCACCGTAAAGGGCGAGGTATGTTGGCATTATAAAAGCATGCGCTACATTCAGCGAGGTTGTTGATTAAAAAAAGAGTACGGAGTCCTCTTGTTGAAACACGAGGTATCCTTTTCTATCAATGACAAAAGTTAGTATTATGATATCAGATTAAGTAAATAGGTTCACTAAACGAATTTATTTTTAGCGCCATGATTGAATATATGTATTGGTTCAATTTTTGAAAAGAATCTCATGTGTGATAATGTATTTTGAATCATTTGAGGATAATTGTATTCATTGTTTAAAAAAAGAATTTTTAAAGAAAGAATCTGAATTAATATGTTTGCTTCATAATTACTTCATAAAAATAATTTATAAAAATGATTAATAATAATGAGTTGTAAAGATGATTAATAAGAAGAACTTTTAAAGACCATTTGTAAAAAAGTTACAAAGATATATTTCTAAAAATTCGTCTTTATTTCTTTCTTACAGGTCTTAGCTTGCTTGCACCGCATTTTCTACATTTTACTCTTCCTGATAAAACCTTTAATACAGGTGCTTTTATCTTGGATTTGCATACTTTACAAACAAACACATTTTTAAAAATCCTTGCTTCAGCTTCTGGAAATTTTGACATTGTTATCACCAAATATTATTATATTCTATATTGTTATATTTTATATCGTTATACTTTATATTGCTATCTTTTATACCAAATATTGTTTTTTTTAGTTTCTTAATCTTGGCAATGGTACTGAGTATGGCAATCGCTAATATGTTTCAATTATTTTTTAATTTTATGTTAATTTTGATTTTTGAAAATTGTATAATATATTTAATATTTTTTAATGTTTCTTGCTTATTTTTTTAAGCTTATTTTTTTAATTTTGCTAATATTTAATTTTTTTAAACTTGGTATATGCTATAATTTTTAATCCGGAAAATATTGCTTAAAAAAGTGAACTTTAAAAAGTGAAAAATACTCAAAAAAATTATGATTGTTCTCCTTTGATTTGTTTCATTACTTTTTTGCCCATTACGTCCCAATAAAGTACAATCGTTCCTTCTTTACAGGACTCTTTTAATTCATCAGGAATCTCCATATCCATTATCTCAAAGGTCTCAGAATCCATCACATTAGCAGTATTTTGGCTTACTGAAAGGATTTGAGCGTTTCTTTTTTCAATGATAGGTACATCAATATTGTCGTGAGCAGGCATTACACAAACTCTTTTTTTGTCATCTAATAATCCTACTGCAGTCATTCTTACTTTTGCGTGACCATGTTTTCCTGGTTTTGATACCTGCAAGTCTACTATTTTGCAAGCTTCGCCGTCCATTAAAACATAACTTCCTTTTTTTATTGTTCCTACGCCTACGGGTTTTACTTCAGCCATAAATATCAACCTTAAAATCTTTTAAATATGCATCATTTAATAATCTTTTCAATGTTGTTTAATAAAATGGGATAATATGGGATTTTGATAAAGTTAGTTTAAATCCAGCTAATATGGGTGTTATAAAAGAGCCTTTTTTAAAAAACCATTTTTTAATCAGCCCTGTCTTACTTTGGGAGAGACAATTTCTTTAAAAAGCTTTCCAATAGTTGAAGCGATCTATTATTCCAAAAGTTTTAGTGTGTGATGGAGTAGGATTTAACGGATTTCACGAGATCAAAGAAATGATAAGGGCTTTAATCTCACTTGGGCCTTTAGAGCCTTTAAAGTGTCAAATTATTATAAGTGATTTAATGAGCACATATGTATTAATATTCATCTTTATCTTTTGCAATTGATTTGACTACCAAAAATGCGATGACTAAAACTCCTATTATGAATATGATAAACCATACACTTGACTTTGGTATTTTTTGAATGTCAGTAAATCCTTCTAGGAAGCTATCATAAGAAAATTCATATTGAGATTTGAAATCATCATAGTTAAGCTCCAATAGAATTCTGCCGTTAGTGATGTTTAGTTCTTTTGGGTCAATTCCTGAGAATCCTTCAAGGTTGATTGTTGAAGATTCAGTTAGTGTTTTTGGGACTGTATTAAAAATAGCGATTTCATTGTTATTTTCATCAAAGAGTTTTACTTTTGCATAAACAATTGAGTACTTATTGCGTCCTTTGTTTTTTACAGTGACATTATACATTCCATCTTTTATTTTTGCAGACATTACTTCTACTGCTTGCCCAAAAATCTTCACATTTTCTTCAAATATCTTTTTTTCACCATCAAAATTGCATTCAATATATAATGGATATTCTCCAGAGATAAATTCACCAAATAATTCAAAGGATAACTGCCCAGAATCTGTGTTTAGAATATTTGACTTTTTTAGTTCAGAAGAAATTTTGTTGTTTTTGTCATCGATTATCGTTGCACTACAAGATAATTTTTCTATTGTTTCTTCACCTTTGTTGTCATATAAAATATTTGGAGCAACTCTTTGGTTTATATTTGTTGAAACTGAACTTAAAACCAATTCAAGATATTTTCCAGGATATGCTACATTGACATTAATTCTTGCAGTAACTGCGGGAATAGCTACAATTTGCTCGGTTTGCGAATCCTGTTCATTTAGTGGTTTTGCTAAGAAACTTATAAATAATGAGTTTGGCCCATATGATAAGGTTGCTTTTTCAAGGTATATTTCACATTCAATTTCTGTATCAGACATCTCAGTTGATTCAAAAGAGTATTTTGATAATTTGGCATAATCTGCAAGTTCTCCAGAAGTGCTGAGTGACACACTGTAATTTATAAAATCATTATTTCTGAAATAAATTGTAGTTTTAATTTGCGAGTCGGTGTCGTTATAATCCTTTAGATTATACTCTTTTAGTGCGGGCAAGACACCTATTGAAAAGACGGTTGTAGAAAGAGAGAAAAAGATTGTTAGAAATATAACTAAAAAGGCTGATGATTTTAAGATCATACATTTTGAATTATGATTTTTTACGTTATATTTTTTTATTTTTTTTAATGCAGGGTCTGACTTTTTCATTGTGATTTTTCACGGAATTTTTGTATAATGTATATTTAAAAGATATGATATATTAAAATAGTGTGTTTATGTTAAGCACTTTTTATTGTTGCACAAGTTTAATTGTTAGTAAGTGCTATTGTTAAGCAAGTTTTATTGTTGTAATATTTTAATTGTTAGTGAGTTTAATTGTTGGTAAGTGCTATTGTTAAGCAAGTTTTATTGAATTATATTGTTGTTTTTGCGAAAGTATGCTTAGTTTTTTCAAAATCGATTTTTTGTGTTTTTTGAATTCTTCTTTTTGAACTCTTCATGAACTCTTTAATTTTAAAACTCATCAATTTTAATGGAGATAATCTAATTGAGATAATCTACATTAACAGGTATTATCTTAAAATTGAAAGGCAGTTATTTACTAAAATCGTAAGAATGATTAATAAACTTTTCCAAAAGATATAAATTTAGAATTGATTACTTTGTTGAAATGAATGAAAAAAAGGTATATTTTTTGCTTTTTTTAGTATCGCTTTCAGTGTTTATAATAGCTTTAAGCACGTTTATTAATGCTGATTTTTTTAGTGATGACTACTCATACTTTGAATTGTTGCAGGCAAAAAATATTGCTAATACAGGTTTTCCAGATTATAATAATGTTTTAGTGGTGGCTTCAAATAGGTTTGTGTTTATGCCACTTTATGAGTATTTGTTAGGTGCAGTTTTTGCGTTTTTTGGGAGTGTATTTAGTCTTAAGGTTCTTCAGGCTTTGATTCTTGCGTTAATCCCAATAGGGGTATTTAGGTTATCTTATGAGTTGAGGGGAGAACATTTTCCTGCACTATTATCTGCAATGATAGGTGCGTTTGTACCAGTAATCTGGCAATTATCATCCAATTCTCTTTCAAAAATTCCATTAATAATAGTGCTTATGCTTTTTTCAACTGAGTTTTATTTGAAAAGTCTTGCTAATAAGAAATTTTTAGGACTTTTTTATGTTTTTTTTATAATATTGTCTTTGACTTCCAATGTATCGATACTTTTTGTCTGCGCCCTTGTTTTTAGTATATTTTTGTCATCTATTGATAATAAAAAGATTAATAGTACAGAGATTGAGCTTTTGTCTTTTTGTTTTGCGGTATCAATTTTTGTTGTAATAATAACTTATGGTGGACAGATTTCTAATATTGGAACTAAAGTGATATGGTTAAATACGCCTAGTCCTGTGTTGTCTTTGGAATATCAGGATTTTAATCTTGCTCAGTTGATATATTCTCTTGGAATATTTCCTATGATTTATGGCAGTTACTCAATATATCTTTTAACGATGGCTCAAGAGTCAAAAAAAAGAGATTATGTAATTATGTCTTTTGTTTTGATGGGACTATTTTTACTTTGGTTAAAGATGGTTTCATGGAAAATTGGATTCTCAATATTAGGAATTTATCTTGCAGTTCAATTTACCGATTTTTTCATTTCGTTGAGAAGTAGTATAAACAAAAGCAAGATTGCAAGGTTTAAACAACATATATATTATGTTGCAATTGTATTTTTTGTGATTGGCTCATTAGTTCCTTCATTGTTTTATGTAAGATCGTCATTAGATAAGTTTGCAGACCAAAATCTTTTGAGTGCAATGGTTTTTTTAAAAGAAAAGTCAGAAGATGGGCAAGCGGTCGCTATTCATCCTAGCGAAAGTCATCTGTTTCAGTATATTAGCTCAAGAAGAGTTGTAATTGATTCTAACTATATTGCACTTGTTTCTCCAGAAGATAGATATTTTGGGTTAAAAAAGATTTTCACGGAGAATTTTGAGACTAATGCAAGAGAAATCCTTGATGAACTAGGAGTCTCTTATGTGTTTTTGACCCTTGCTACAAGAAAGGATTATAATATTACAGAACTAGCTTATGCTAAAGGTTCGCCATATTTTGAAATTATATATGATGATGGAGACAATTTAATCTATAAGTATGATAGATCAAGTGAATGATTTATATGGAATTTGAAAATGTATCAGTTGGGAAGAAAAAGAATTATTTTTTAATAGCTATTGCTTTGATTGTTTTATTAAATAGTTTTTTGATATTTCAAACACAAGGGAATTCTATTATTTCAGGTTTTGATAAAAAAATAGTTATGCAAGATGATCTCCCAAACCCTGTTTTGAGTAAGTTTTCAAGTTTTATCTCTTTAGTTTCTAATATGGATGTTGGTTGGCTGTTAGTTTTTTTGTTGTCAAATATTTTTATTTTGCTGTTTTATTTTGCAATTAGCAATTATTCAGATTCAAATGTCGCATTTTTTAGCTCAATTGTGTTAATATTTTCTCCAACACACCTTTTTTTTAATAGTTCTTTTAATCTTATTTTTTTGCTTGAATTGATTATTGTTTTGATTTTCTTGTTGTTTTCATTTAAGAATAAAATACTTGTTTCAATCGGGTTTTTTTTGTTGATTTGTGCTTCTTTTTTAAATCCAGTTTTTTTTATAGTGCTTGCAATTCTCACTATATTTAGTATTTGGAGAAAAGAGGAATTTAGAAAAACTAAGCTTTTCTTTTTATTGATTTTTGCACTGTGCGTTATTGCCTATTATATTATTTTTGGTGGGATTAAAGGACAATTGCCAGATTATCCTATGCATAGTCTTTTGGATTTTTTGTTTGAATTCTCTTTAATATTTGGAGTGATTTTGATAAGTATAATTTTGGCAGTAGTAAATTTTTTCATAGGAAGTTATAAAGATAATCAAAAAAAGATTATTGCGCTTTTTTTGATGGGGTTTGCAATGATTTTCTTTTCGCTTTATTATGTTTCTTTTTTGAATATAGTAACCAGTGCACTATGTGGCGCCACTATCTGTTTTATTGTTTTTAGAAAATGGGAAATTTTGACTGTAAAGGTTACTACTTTTTTTATTATTATGCTATTGATTGTGTATTCTTGCGCTCAGCTATTTTACTTTTTGTCAATTGCTCCGCCTTCATTTGATGTTTTGAGCGAATTAAGAAATATGAATGAGGCAGGTGTTGATTTTTCAAGGGTTATAAGCCATCCATTATATGAGGTTTATATTAGAGAGATTTCACAAAATAAGGGTTTTTATGAGATTGGGTCTAGTCAGTATCTATCAAGGGATTTTAAGGATATCCTTTCATATTGGAACCAAAGTGCTAAGTTTGATTCTGAGACTTTGCAAAATTTAAACAATTTTTTCTATTCAAGATCAATTGATAAAACGCTTAACGCTGGAAAGTTCTTAGAAGTTGATTATGTTCTTATTACAAATGAGATGAGAAATGGACTGACTTGGGAAAAAAAGGAAGAGGGATTATTGTTTGTGATCCGGAATAAAGAGGTATTTGAAAGGCTTATAGATGATGAAAACATTACCCTTATAAAGATAAATTATGATGGCATTAATTCTGAAGATTAGTTGATTTGGTCAGAGCATGGATATTTTTTCTTAAGACTTGTTATTGCGTATATGTTGTGTATAAAGGATTTGAGGTTTTTTAGTTTTTTTTGAGTTATTTATAAAAAAAACTAGAAACTTTATATATTTGAACATTCAATCAAGTAATATATGGATTATGGAAGATTAATATTAGATGTAGTGTATTTTATTTCCTTGTACTATGCGGTTTTTTGGCTGGTCACTTTTTTTAGTGAGAAACAACTAAAGGTTTTAAGAGAAAACTTTTCGTATCCTAAAATAAGCATTATTATCCCAATGTATAATGAAGAACAAAATATTGTAGACACTATTGAGAATATTTGTGATGTTGATTATGATAAAAAAAAGTTAAGATTGATTGTGGTTGATGATGGATCGCAGGATAAAAGCTATGAACTTGCGAACGCAACACTTATGCAAGTAAAGAAAAAATATCCTGAAATCGATACTCTTTTGTTAAGACAAGATAATAGTGGTAAGTATAGGGCAATGAATTATGCATTGGAATATGTAGACACTGAATTTTTTGCAACCCTTGATGCGGATTCTTATCCTTCTAAGGATTCTTTGAAAATTGTGTTACGCGAGTTTTCTTCTAAAAATATTGCAGCAGTTACTCCCATTTTAAAAGTTTATAAGCCTAAAGGAATACTTGAAAAGATTCAAGCGATTGAATATTCAATCAATCATTTTTACAAATCAATTCTTTCTAAGGGAAATGCTATACATGTAACCCCAGGGCCACTTGCGGTTTATAAAACTGATATTGTTAAGACATTGGGTGGATTTAGACAAGGTCATAAGACTGAAGATATGGAACTTGCTGTAAGAATACAAAAGAATCACTATAAAATAGTTCAAGCAAATGATGCTATTGTTTATACTAAATGCCCAAGGACATTGAAATCTTTGTTTGCACAAAGAAAAAGATGGAATTTGGGTACACTTAGAAATATTATAGATTATAGATCACTTTTATTTAATAAAAAGTACGGAGATTTTGGATTGTTTCAATTTCCCATGATTTTAATGTCAGGCATATTGAGTGTTTCTATTTTAACATTAATGGCGCTACAACGAAGGGATTCAATAAGAAGGGCTTATTTGAGTATAAAGGCTTATAATTTTAATTTTATAGAGTATCTTGTTGATTCGTTTGGAACTTTGAATTTTAAGTATTGGTTTTTTAATCTTGAACTTAAGTCCATTGTAATGTTTGGATTTTTCTTTTTGATAACGCTTTATGTTGTCTATAAGTCACTCAATTTGAATAAGATAAAGATGAATTTGAAAAAGTTTAATGATACTTTTGTTTCATTTGTAGTTTTTGCTTTTTTTTATTATTTGTTTCTATCAGTAGTTTGGCTTTCTGTTTTTAAGGATTTTTTCTTGAAAAAGGATGTTATATGGAAAAAAAGTGTTTAAGTGTTTTAATATGGAAAAAAGGAAATTTGACAAGAATAGATACTGGATTGCATTTCTTATAACGTTAGCAGTTTTTTCGATTGGAATGTTTTTTGGATTTTGGATGGATACCGCAAGGGTTGATTATATGGCGCAGATTTCAAATATCCAAGAACTAAACTATAGAAGTTTGCAGTTGCAGTATCAACTAGTTTCAGATGATGTTTTGAAGGATGAGTGTAGGGCTATTAAAGAGTTGTTTGATACATTCATAATAGAACTTGAGCAATCAAGGGAAAGGATTGAGGTGTATAGTGAGGATGCTAAGGTTAAAAAGGATGAATTTCAAACTCTACTTAGGAGATATACTTTATCACAGATAAATTATTGGTATATTTCAAATAAGTTCAAGGAAAAATGCCCAAAATCAAGTGACTATGTTACAATTGTTTATTTTCATTCTAATCCTTCGGAATGCCCAAAATGTGATGACCAAGGAGCAATTTTAGATTATTTCAAACTTAAGCTTAAACAAAATATTCTTATTTTTGCAATTAGTGAAAATACTAAGATGGAACCTACTGTTAGTTTAATCAAAAACTCTTATAATGTCACGACTTATCCTACATTGATAATTGATAATGATTTGGTGACTGATTTTGTAAGTAGAGAAGAGTTAAGAAGTGTTCTTTGTTCCAGATTCCAAACAGAAGAGAATAAAGCCATTATCTGCAATGAATAACCTTTCAAGTATAAGTCTAGGATTTATCTTGCTTAGCTATTAAAGGTTATTTATCAGGAGATTTCTTTTTTTAGCGAGGTCAAAGGATAGAGGTATGTAAAAAGGAGTATTTAACAAAGTATAACAAAGTAAAAAAAGTTATTTTCTTTTTTTGATAGTTATAATGTCTCCAAGAGTTATTCCTTCAGATTTGCTTTTTGTGTTTTCTATTTTTTCTTCTTTTGAGATTTCAACTAATTTAATTCCATAGAAATTTTCAAGTTTTCGTGCTAGAGGTATTGAAGGTTCTCTTTTTCCAGTTTCAAGTGTATGTAAGATTGATACTTTTTCAGATAATTTTTTAGCGGCATCTTCTTGTTTTATTCCTAACCTTTGTCTTGCTAGGCTTATGAGTTTTGAGTAGTTTTTAACTATAAATTCATTTGTTTCTTCTACTGTTCGTTTTTGCGTGATTGTGCTCTTTTCAATTTGAGGTCGTAAATGCTCTTTAGGGGTATTGGTTTCTTTAGCTATTACTTTGCCAAAGGAGCTACATTCTTTGCAAAGGCTTAATGTTGAGCCTTCTACAACTGTTTTATAAAGTTCTTCAACGTTTTTGCCACAAAGCTCGCATATCATATCTATGACCCCCTTTTTAGTAATTATGAATTTTTGTTCTTTTTATAATTTCTCATTGTATACAATATATTTATATATTAAATTGTATGTAACAGGTTTTATGAAAAAAGAGATTGACCCTTGGTCTTCAGATTTACTTAAGAATTATCAGCATCTCATTAAGGAGTTTGGGCTTTTTGAATTTGACTTTAAAGATAAGGAGCTCGATAGTTATTTTGTAAGGAGAAATATAATAATTGCACACAGGAATTTTGAGAAGGTTGTTGCAAGGATTAAGGCAAATAAACCTTTTATTAATATGACTGGGATTGCCTCTTCTGGAAGGGTTCATTTGGGGCATAAGGTGGATATTGATGTCTCGCTTTTTTTGCAACGGCTTGGTGCGATTAATTATTTTTGTGTTGCGGATTTGGATGCTTATCTTTCAAGGCCTGATGAAAAGATTAGAAGTCTTGAGAATGCGAAAAAGAATGCTGTTGAAAATCTTGCTCATGCGTTTGCTTTGGGGATTGATCCAAAGAAATCTTATGCCCAATCAAATAAGCCTAAAAGGTATTATGAGTTTTCGTTTGAGATTTCTAAGAAGATTACCCAAAACACATATAAGGCAATTTATGGGCATACTGATCTTGGAAAGATCTCTTCAGTACTTTTACAGATTGCAGATATTTTGCATCCCCAGCTAAAGGAGTTTGAGGGAAAGATGCCAAGTGTAACAGGGATAGGACTTGACCAGGACCCTCATGCAAGGCTTACAAGGGATGTTATGCAAAGACTTTCTTATCCACTAGAGGTACCATCATTTCTTTATTTTAGCCATCAAGCAGGCCTTAATGGAAACCTTAAGATGAGCTCATCTGAACCTGATAATACTATTTTTTTGGATGATAATGAAAGTGATGTTAAAAAGAAAATCTCAAGAGCACTCACTGGCGGAAGGAATACCTCTGAAGAGCAAAAAAGGCTTGGAGGAGAGCCGGATAAGTGCATGGTTTATGAGCTTTATAAATACCATTTTACTGATGAGTCAAGGTTTAATGAGATTAGAAAAACATGTATTTCTGGTGAGAGAACCTGTGGCGAGTGTAAGAAGGAGTGCATTGTGTTTTTCCAAAAGATGCTTAAAGAGCACCAAGAGAAATATGAGGGTATGCTTTCAGTTGCTAAGGAAGTTGTGTTTGGCAAAATGAAGTAAATTTTTTAAGTATTTTAATCTTTTATGATTGTGGATTAATAAAAACTGCTTGTATTTACATTGAATTTTTCTTTACATTATTTAGATAGAATCTGATTGTAAACAAGGCAAGTGTTTGTGTTTCATTTAATTTGTTTTTCATTCATAACGATCGATAAATTCAAGATTGCATAAGAATTGGTATTTTACGATAAAATGGTTTATAATGTGTAGTATTTTATGGATAATGGGAGTTATATTCTATTATTACTCGGGGCACACTACGAAAAGAAAGGGACCCACTCATGAATGAGCTGCGACCTTGGAGTTATGAGTAAAAAACCTAGTTTATGCATTATGCGTTCAACATTTCGCATTGAATACGTTTTGCCAATTTCTTATTCAATTAGTTTGGCAACTTGCTTTGAACTTATCGATTTGAAATTATTATCTGCAGACTCGATAACAGATAAAATCCTATCTTTCAATAGGGCGATCTTTTTTTTTGGTCAGCTATGTTGGTCTGCCAGACCTAAGCATAGTTTGAAAATTCTGCTATTTTCATAGTTGCGAATCCAACGATGGACTATTGATTGACTACAACCGAGCAAATTTGCAAGGTACTATTGGTTTTTTCCTTGAGAATTCAATTTCACAATCGGTTTTCGTTCCTGAAGACTTAATATGTTATCACCGGAATAAGAAATAATGTCTACTAGCATATATGCTTTACCTTCGTTGCCAATAAATTAATAGGAAGACTTATAATAGTGTTTATATTTCATACTTGTATGAAGCCTTCAGTGTCTAATTATATTTCCTCTTTGGAAATTCACACAAGTATTAATTGGGACAGTATATTACAACCCGATGATTTAATAATTACTACAAAAACACCTTATGAAAAATATCCGTTAAAAGGAAAAGCGGTTGTTATTTCAAGCAATAAGTTTGTAGAGATAAAAACATTATTAGATGTAAGACACGTTAAAAGGGTTATAGGAGTTGGTGGTGGTACTGCCATAGATGTAGCAAAGACTGTCGCTTCAAAAAGGACTCTTCCGATGATAGCAATTCCTACAATTTTGTCTACCAATGTTTTTTCAACAAATAAGTCTACCATTTTCTTTGATAAAATCACTAGCATTTCTACAACAATTCCAAATAAAGTGATAATAGACCTTTCGATATTGAAATCAAGTTCACAAAGGTATTTGTTAGCAGGTCTTGCGGATATAATGTCAATACATACTGCATCTAAAGATTGGGAAATTGCTTCCTTTGTAGAACCTATTAATCTGCCTTTATATGAAATAAGCAAGAGCTTACTCAAATCTGCAAAACTGCTTTACCCATTGTTAAAGGAACCAACTGAATTTGTTATACAACAATTTGTCTTTACTCTTTTATATGCGGGCTATATCACAAATACATACACTAACGGAAGACCAGAAAGTGGTTCAGAACATATGGTGTCTAGGGCAATTGATGAACTTTATTCGGATTTACACATACTGCATGGAGAAAGTGTCCTATTCGGCATATTGGCAATGAGTATATTTCAAAACAATGAAGATGATTTTTTATTTGAAGTTGCAAAGGATATGACTTTGTTAAAAATTTTAAAGGAAAATCTTACAAAAAAAGATTTGGTTCAATCATTGTTATATGCCTCAACGATACGGCCCGAAAGATTTAGTATATTTAGTATTAAAAATATGAACAGTTGTATGGCTAATGGAATAGTAGAAAAAATATTCAAAAGGTTGGAAAATGATGAGGATATTACCTTTTTATAAAATCCAAGAAGATGGCACTTATTACCTTGATTCATATAAACTATTTTCCTATACTGATGTGAAAAGTCTTTATGAAAAGGGAGTCACTGTAGATTTTTCTTTTGATAAACCAAGAAAAACGAAAGGCAACATCTTATTTTTGGAGCCGCATCCGGATGACATTGCTCTTTCAGCGGGTCAGTACTTATTAATGAAAATTTCTGAAGGTTTCTCTTGTCACATCATTAGCTTTTTCTCAAAAGCAAGCCTAGCTACATTTCCTTGGAATTCTAAAATTGAAATTAGCCAAGATAAGTATTTCTCACTCAGAGTTTTAGAAAATGATTTATTATTTAGAGAATTTCTTCATGAGAACTTATTAAATTTGAATTTGCCACAAGCACTTCTGAGGGGATATCTTTCAGTAAGCGATCGAGTTTCAAACGAAGATCGAGAAGTTATAAAATACATTAAAAGCAAGGTTAAAAAATATGTCGATGAAAATGGAATTGAAGAAGTCATATCACCTCTAGGTATTGGATATCATGTAGACCATCTTATTACTTACGATGTAGCTCTAAGTATAAATCACAAAAAAACAATTTTTTATTTAGATTACCCTTATGCTAATAGCACACATTTGACAAACAAAAGATTAGATGAGATATTAAACTCAAAAAAAATTAAATTTATTTACTATCCTGCAGATGAAAAATCTATAGATTTTAATTCCACAATGTTGTCTTTTTATAAGAGTCAATTTGATGATATTGATAAGCATCAATGGATTTCTTTATTAAAAGAAAGATTTAGAGCATGCCAATTTGAAACATTAAACACTGATCAGGAATATATGTATAAAATGTGCAATTTAAAATGAAAATTACCTTTATAGATGATGAACCTGAAATTTACCCTCACAAATATGGCGGCAAGGCTTTTATGATAGTTAGCACTGCTGAAGAACTAGCCAAGATACACAATATCGAAGTTAGTATAGTTAGCCAATCAATAAAATCAAGTTTGGATAACTTTTATCTTAACGATGTGTTATATAAGGTAGCAACGGGCTACACTACAGTGAGTACGCTTCTCAGTGAAATAAAAAACTCAGATGTGTATAATGTACATATGTGTTCCTTCGGAATGCCTTTAGTTCCAAATAAACATGATAAACTCTCGGTTTATCATTTACATGATATAATGTTTTCTACAGCGGATATTGGTAGCCATTTAGACAAAATATTATCTTATAATTACGATTACGTTGTTGCACCCTCGGAATTTGCGGCCTCAGTATTGAGAAATGTTGCACCTTGGAAAGAATGGAATAATTTGCATGTAATTCCAAGAGGTCTTCATCCCAAACTTTTATCTAACAATCTTAATCTGAATGATAATGAACGAGCTAGATTCGAACAATATTATCCTATTATTTTTTTTCCTAATAGACCTATCTTTTATAAAGGTTTTAATTTTCTTGTTGATTTGATAGAGCCTTTAAAAAAAAAATATGCTAATCCACTTATTATTACAACTGGCGAGAAATGTGACAGTAATATCATGGGCGTAGGTTGGCTAGAAAAAGAACGCATGTCTTTGATTTATAAATTAGCAGACGTTGTTTTTATTCCAACATTATTGCCAGAATCTTTTTCACAAGTTTGTATAGAATCTATAGCTTTGAAAACAAATGTAGTAACATTCAAAACAGGTAATATCCAAAACTTGGCTGAAGAATTTTCAAGTATCATTACTGTTGAGCCAAATATTAACTCAATCATTAAAGGAATAATTTATTCTATTGACCGTCCTTTTTGCGACTCAGATAAAAAAAAAGTTATCGAAAAGTACTCTATTACCAACGTGATAAATAAACTATTAGAATTGTATAAAACTCCTCCCCCCGAGAACAGAGAAATTTCTTTTTCTCAGGGATATTTTACGCGACCAGACATTATTTATGGTGAAGATACAGTTTACACAATTATCAGAAATAAAATTCAACGACACTTTATTAGTGTGGACCAATACGCAGTGCTTAAATTCTGTCAAAAATATAAATCTGATGAGGAGATAAACGTATTAGACCAAACCATCAAAAAGAACTTGCAAAGTTTAGTAGATGAAAATCTGATAGTGAGGATTCGATTATGAAAAAAATACCTTTTGCAGATACTACTGTTATTGAAGAGTTTTGCAATATGAGATGTTTATATTGTGATGATAACAGTGAGTTTCGTTATAATAACGGAAATATTATTACACCAAAGAGTTGGTTCGTTAAAAAGAAGGCTTTGATGAAAGATAAAGTCCTGTCAGGATTAAATTTATGGGAAACATACTCAGAGAATATAGAAATTCTAATCAAAAAGTTTGATGTTCATACTCTAAAAATAAGTGGTGGTGAAATATTTCTTGATGAAAATCTTTTATTTGAATTCTTAGAAAAATATTCTAATAAGTTCGCACAAATTCAGATACTCACTAATGCTTCGAGATTAGAAGAAGAAACAATGGTCCGGTTGAAGCAATATCAGAACATTGTTTTCCAGATATCATTAGATGGCATTGATAAAAAAACTAATTTTGCAAGAACGAGAAATAATGCAGTATTGCAAAAAAAGATTTTATCTGGTATTCAAAACATAATTTCAAGCAAAATCCCGATAGAAATTAACTCAGTCTTAACAAAATATAATACTGCGCGCTTTGATGAGTTTCTTGATTTTTTTAGTGAAACAGAAAATTTAGTAATATTTCCTAGACCCGTAAGAAATCACCCAGAGTTGTTCCCTGTTTTAGAAGATATCAAGAGGTTTGCTAAGATATTATATGATTATCCTAAGTATGAAAAAATTTTACCTCACAAAAACTATATTTCTAGGATTTATTCAGTGCTTAAAGCAGAAAAAGATTGGAAATGTTACGTTCCCAGATTTGTTATTGGAATGGATAATTATGGAGAAGTAAAAGGTTGTACTTGTTCTTCTGTCATTCCTAACAAAGGCAAGATTTCTGAGTTAACTGAATATAACACTGATTCATACTCTTGCTCACTTTGTACTACACAATATGAATTATTCAATATGCTCATTGATAAAGAAATAAAGTTTGATGAACTTTTTAGAATTCCTAGTCTTTCGAAGATGTCAATTATCCCTTATTTGAAAGAGACTATTGAGGACATTATAAAATGAAGCTAGCAATTCACTGTTCTTGGCCGATAGAGTCTGGTACGATAGGAGGAACCGAAAGATTTGTATTGAATCTTGCAAAAGGCTTAAATAAGAAAGAAATAGAAACTTACATTATAGCCGCAAACAGAAAATCAGAACTTGAAGTTGAGGGGGTAAAAGTTTTTGGAAAACTTCCAACATGGGTCAAAAAACCTGTTAATGAACATTTTTATAAAAGATATATCATAGGAGATAAATTTACTATGCGTAGTATTGAGAGATTTTCGCAATTCGTTGCCGAACAACTTTCTTTTTTTAATTACGATCTTCTTCAAGTAAATGCTTTTTTGTACGGGATTAATCTAAAAACTAAAGTAAAAACTATTGTAACTAACCATGAAAACCCTGATGAATTTGACAATTACTGGGGAACGGGCGCATTCGCGGTCTTCAAAGAATACGTTAAAAATATCGATTGTTCCCATAGATTGATTGTACCTTCTAGATATTATTCGAATTTATTTAGTCAAGAATTTAATAAAAAAGTTGAACCAATTCCCCTAGGTATTGATTTGATTGATTTTCCAATTAAGACAAGGAAAAAAAAAACAAGACTGAATATTCTTTTTCCGGCAAGATTTTCAATTATGCAAAAAGGACAAGATATTGCCGTGGAGGCATTAAGAATTCTCAAAGAGCAAGGTATTGAATTCTCCTGCACATTCTCTGGATATGATATGGATACATACCCTGATGACATTAAGATAATTCAGCGTAAAATTTCAGAATATAATTTAGAAGAAAATGTCCATTTGAAAAAGTACGATGATATGCTAAATGCATATTATTTGCATAACATGGTTCTTTCTTGTGAAAAATATTGCTCTTTTGGTTTGTCCATTAGCGAATCATTAGCATTAGGAATGCAAACAATATTGCCTAGTATTCCTACTTATTTAGAGATTGCACTAGGATATAGTCATGCGCATTTTTTTAATATTGATTCAATAGATGATCTTGTTAAGACAATAATTTCTGCAAAAGATTCACCTGTAGAAATTGATGATATATATAGATTTAGACAAAAAAATAATTTTAATAACGCCATAGAAAAATACTATAACTTATTACTTGGAGAATGTTGAATATTGTATCTATTTTTAATTGATTTGAATTATATAATTTAGAAGTGCTTTGAATGAACAACAGAAATAGCGGTACCATTAATCGGGAGGATGTTGCTAGGTTTCGCAATATTTTGCGAACACTAAGTTGTAATTTTCATCTTTTTTCTCCAGTAATAACTTTAATTGAACAGGGAATTGAAAATGAAAACTATCTCGTTAATTATAAGAATTGCAAATATGTGTTTAGAGTATATAATAAAAAAAAGGACATAAAAGAAATCGAATATGAGCTTTATGTGATTAAACATTTAATCAAAGAAAAACTCAAAATTCCTCTTTTGATTAGCGATGTTAATAACAAGCATATAATAGCTTTTGAGGATAGATTTGCAGTTCTTATGAGTTATGTTGAAGGTTCTCATATTCCATGGCTTCCAATTTCGCAAAAATTAGCCAAAAATATCGCTGTGGAAGTATTTAAACTGAAGATTGCTTTAGAAACAATAAAGCTTAAAAGAAAAAAGTATATGTGGTCCAAATTTCCGATTAGCAATTTCAATTACGAACTTATTTCAGAGAAAAAAAATATGCTAGAACAATTGGGCAATTTGGATTATAGCAAGTTCAAAAAAAGTGTAATTCATTCTGATCTTTCAAGGGAAAATCTTTTAATAAAGGATCACGAAGTTGTCGCAATACTTGATTTTGATGATGTAACCTATGATTACTATGTAATCGAATTAGCAAATGTTATTACCCAAATATTTATTTCGGGAGAAAAAGGTGTTGATTGGCCCGCGCTTAATGTATTTTGGGATAATCTAAAAAAAAGAATATTTTTGAACAGATCAGAAATTGAGGCTCTTATTCCTTTTATGTTGCATCGAAATTTTATTGTTCTTTCCGTTTGTGAACAAAAGGACAATTACTTTAAAGATATTTCTACATCCGTGATTAATAAGATCAAATATATTCTAAAGGATAGAAAAAAAATCTGTAGTGTGTTAAAATAAGTTTTTCAATAGAGAGATGCTTATAAATTAGAGACATTGAAGAAACTATATTCTTGCACATTATTGTGCGAATCTAAAAAAAGGGGGGATATGAAATGAAAAAGGTTTTCTTAGCATTGCTTGTAAGCTTTGCACTATTAACAGGATTTGTTTCGGCCGGATTTGAGGATTTGGGTTTTGATTATTACACAACTCCGATTGCTACCGCCGGCGAACTTGTGCCTTATGGCGACTCGTTTGTTTTGTATACGAATGGCGATAGTAGTACCGACTACTATGTTGATTTTAAGGATATAGTAACGACCGATGTACAATACGATTGGCAGGCTTTATACCTCGTTGGTTTAGAAGGTGTGACAGTAGCTGACCTTGAAGCTTATTACACAGGAAAGGGTGAGCCATGGGAAAGTTACCTAAAAGCAGCTGCAAATGGAATTAAAGCTTTTGCGTATATTGATACAGAAGATGCATCAGAAGGACCATTCACACCACGTATTTATGATGGCTTACACCATTTCTTTGGAATTGCAGACATTGAAATGAGAATTCCAGGAGATTACCCTTGTGGAAAATACACAGTGCAAACTGATGATGAAGAGACTACATTTACAATTATAATAAGTAGCCCTGAGTGCGATGCGGATGGTGATGGAGTAAGTAACTTTGAGGATTATTGTCTAGAAACAAAAGCGGATTCACCTGATGTTTCCTTAGGGGTAAATAGATGGATTTGGGATGGCGATAGTTGGGAAACTACTAAACCTAAAGGCAAAGGAAAAGGACCTACTTTTGCGCCAACAATGGAATATACGCTTGGATGCAGTTGTGAACAGATACTTGAAATACTAAAAGATAAGACCTACCTTGATTTTGAAGGGCACGATAAATTTGGATGTAGCCAAAGCATATTACAGGAATGGAATGAAGGTTGGTATCCTCTAGATAGTATCCTTGTAAGCCCATATAATGCATTGCCTGAGTATCCAGAGCCAACAACCACAAATGTTATGCTAAAGGAACTAGAAGAGTACAAGCTTATCGCAAGTGGTGTTTGGGAAAGGTTAGGTGGCAATATGTTTGATGCCCAATATAGTGCAAAAACTCCTAATTTTATTTGGGGCGAACAAGGCGATTATCTAAATGGCGATTTAACTATAAATGGAAACCACTTGGATTGGGGACCACTTCAGGAAACCACACATATCTACGAGATGGCTTATTTACCATTAGTTGACGAATATACAGCTTTCCTTATTTGGATGAATGACCCTGCTAAGTACGTGGATAACTACGACCAGCCATTAACTGTAGATGTTATCTTAAAGCTTAGGTAAATAATATTTTTTTTATTTTTTTATTTTTAGAAAAAAGGAATTATAAAAAATAAGTAAAAAAAATTATTTGATTTCAAGCATTTTCTTTTTGGTCTCTTTTATCTTTAGCTTGGGCATTGTAATCTTTAAAACGCCGTCTTTGTATTCTGCAACGGACTTTTCGCTATCAACTTCACTAGGCAAACTAAATTGCCTATAAAATCCTGAATAATTTCGTTCATATCTATAGACTCCATGTTTTTTGTCTTCGTCTTTTTTCTCTTTTTTAGTTTCGGCTTTGATCTCTACACTATCTTCACATACATTGACCTTTATGTCATTTTTGCTCAATCCAGGGATTTCTATTTCTGCGATAACCTCTTTTTCTGTTTCGTATATATCTGAGAGAGGAAGTCTGTAATTGCTTTCAACTAATTCACCTCTTCCTTTTGGCCCTTCAAGCATCAAAGGGTTTTTGTAAGGGTCTATACCAAAATAGCTGTCAAATAAAGAGTCCATTTGCTCTTGCATCCTGCGCATTTCATCCCAAATAGAGTTTATTCTTGCCATAGTATGCACCTCCTTTTTTTGTAATAGGGTGTAATTTGTCAAAATATTTAAATTTTTCGATTTTATTTAATTTTTTTAAATTAAAATGAGATTATTTCATTTTTTTAGAAATCTTTATATATTATAAGTAGCTCTTAACTAAATATGGTAAGGCAAATTGTAATAAAAAAGGTAGATAAGCCAAGGAATATTGATTTCGAGAAGGATGTGCAGTGGCTTTGTGATTCGTTTGGTTTTTCTACAGGGCGAGATTCAAGCAATATTTCAATGTCAATACTTACAGGGATTTTAAAGGAGATTTCTTTGCAAGGCAGCACTTCAACTGAGAGTATTTCAAAGAAGTTAGGGCTTGAGGTTCAAAGGGTCAATTATCATTTGAGATACTTAATAGATTCAGGGCTTTTGTACCGAAGTAAAAAAAGGATATTTATCAGGGAAGGAAGCATTAGCTTGGCGATAGAAGAGATAAGAGATGATGTAAATAGAATATTTGATTGTATTGCTAAAATTGGAGAAGACATTGATAAAAAACTGGGATTTGAAAACCGAAGATAGTTTTCTAAAAGATGAGTTTTACCATGATCAGATTTCTAAGATTATAGTTTACAAAACAGCTAAATGATATTTTATCCAAATAGGTAGCGAATGTTGCTTCTCAAATTAATAGAAACAATTAGTCATAGGGTTGTTAAACCCATTTTAGCAATTGTTATGTAAATGTTAATAACTTAAAAAAAGCTATTTAAAGATTATTCAAAAAGAGTGGAAATAATCTTTCCTGCAATATCGTTAAACATTGGCCTATAACCTTCATTAAAGTCAATTACTGGAACCATTGCAGTCATTGCTTTTACAAATTCTTTATCAAATGGAATTTTAGCAAGTAATGAAATATTGTTTTCTTTTGCAAAACTTGAAATCCTTTCGCTTAGCTTCAAATTGATATCGTATTTATTTATGATTAGGCCTTTTTTCATTCCAAAATGATCAACAACGCTTAGTGCCCGCTTTAAATCTGAGAAGCCTGAAGGTGTTGGTTCTGTTACTAACAGAGCATAATCGTTTCCTGTTACGGAAGCTATTACTGGGCAACCTATCCCTGCTGATGCATCTATTAGCATAATCTCAGAATTTGGTGAAATCTCTTTTGCTTTTTTCCTTACTTCATAGACTACTTTGCCGGAGCCTGAGAATCCTGGCATAAGCTGAGCACTCGCAATTAAAAATCCATATTTTGTTTTTGAAAAGCCTATTTTTGCGTTATTTATATCTTTTAATGATATGGCTTTTGTTGGGCAAACTAATTCACAAGCCCCACAACCTTCACATCCAAATTCTTTTACCATTGGGTAACCATCACTTAATTTTAAAGCATCAAAGTAGCATGCTTTGACGCATTTATTGCAGTTGATACATTTGTTTTTATCAACAACTGCAATTTGGTTTGTTGAAAGATATTTCCATTCATTGTATTTCTCCTCAGGGATATTGAAGAGTAATGAAAGATTTGATGTATCTACATCGCAGTCTGCGCATACAAGTGAATGGGATTTAGAAAGAATTAGAGCTAATGAAGCGATAATACTGCTTTTTCCTACTCCTCCTTTTCCAGATAAAACAACAATAGATTTCATTTATTTTATCACCGAATTTATGTTAGGGATTAAAACAGGAATTCCTTTTGAATATGCTTTTGCAATATCTTGGGAATAGGGAATTTCTAAAACTATCTTTTTTTTGTATTTAGAAGCAAGCTTTAGGATTTTTGATTTATCGCCAAGGTCTGAGCGATTCAATATTATAGAGCAATCCTTTTTTAAGGTCTCTAAAAGCTTTAGAATAATTTCTAGGTCATGGCTTCCTAAGGGTGTTGGTTCAGTTACAGCAATTATTTGTGTTGCAAGCTCAAATGAGGCTATTACTGGGCAATGTGAGCCTGCAGCAGTGTCGATTATTATGTAATCATAATCTTTTTTTGTTGCTTCTATCTCTTCGTTTAAATGGTTTACAATGAATTCTGAGACGGGCTCGTTTTCTTTTAGCTCACCAGAAAGAAGGCTTAATTTTTCTACATTGCCAAAGTATATTTTTCCTATTTCCTTTTTATTCCAACTAATAGCTTTATATGGACAGATTATTTCACAAGCACCACATCCATTGCATTGCTTTGGAATGAATATAGGGAATTTGCCTTTAAGTGATACAATTGCTTTGTTTTTACAAACAGTTCCACAAATACCACATTTTTGGCATTTTGAATTGTCAAATATTGGGATTCTTTGATATACTTTTTTTTGTTCTTTTAATTCGCAATTTAACAAAAGATGGTCGTTTGGACAATCAACATCTGCATCTACTAAAAGAACGCAATACTCTTTTGAAAGAGATAGTGCAAGTGATGTAGATACTGTTGACTTACCAGTACCACCTTTGCCACCTGTGATTGCAATAATTTTAGCCATTTTGTTTTCCTAAAGATTTTTTAGTTATCGCTTACGCTTACTCAAAATCTTACTTAGTTGGTCTCTTATCAATGAATATCCACTTGATGCCTACCTTGTTCTTATCTAATGCTTGTGCCCGCAGTCATCTGTTTTGTCTTTTAGAGAATCGAGATTTTCTATTACTTCTCCTGCTCTCTTAAAATTCCCTGTTTTAAGTCGCATTCCTTTTTCTTGGATTAAAGATATTGCTCTTCCACCAATGCTTTTTGCAAAGATAATAGTTGGATTAACTGTATCTTGAATCTGCTCTATTGGGCTTTTAGATGGGTCTGCATGGTCTAAATCATTTGGGATTATTTCTAATCTATTTTTTGATACATCATGTAGCCCAAAAAAGGGTGCATGGCCAAAATGCTCACTTATTTCAGAATCCATTCCATTATTGTTCATTAAAGGAATGAATATTCGCTCGTTAGTGACCTTTTTTGGTGATTCTTTTAATGACTCTTTTGGTGCTTGAGAGTGTGGCTTTGAAATGTCTGTTATCTGATTCAACTCACCATTTAAGAAATCTCTAAGCGCCTCTTTTACTGTTCCTTTTCCAGAATAGATAGTTATCCCTAGTTCTTTTAGAACTGATGTTGAGTTTGGCCCAAGCTGACCTGTAATGACTACATTTACGCCAATCTGGCCTAGCTGTTCAGATGCTCTTATCCCTGCACCATGGCCTTGTATTGTTCCTTGATTTGGAATCGCTTCGTGTTTTTTTACCTCTTTATCTTCTACATCAAAAATCTGAAAGTATTGGCATCTTCCAAATCTTTGGTCTAGCATACTATTCTCATCTACTCCAACTGAAGTTATTGCAATTTTCATTTTATCTCCTCGATTTTTTTATTCTCTTGTCATGAGATTACCGCATTTAGGGCACTCTTTCTTATTGCAAGGCTCTCCTAATACGTGTGGCTCTTTATGCCCACAACTGGGGCAAACACAATTCCCACCGGGACCTGCGTTAAAGCCACCTCTGCCTAGTCCTCTTCCCTGTCCTTGTCCTCGTCCTATTCCTCTACCTGCTCCTACAGGCCCTGTTCCATCTTTTCTTGGCATGCTATATTCACCTCCGTGAATTTTTATTGCTTTTCCCTTGACAAGTGCCAAGGTTACTTTTTCTCTAGCTTTTGCTAGGGTTCTTTGAAATGTAGATTGATGAATCTCCATCTTTTCTGCACCTTCTATTTGGTTTAACTGTTCTAAATCTGATAATCGCATTGCTTCTAATTCATCAATTGTTAGCTCCACTTCTTCAAGTTGGCTTAATGGGATTGCCTGAGGCTTGAAATAAGTGACATCGGGTTCAAATTCGACGAATCTTATTTTTCTTGGTCTTGCCATTATGCATAATAATGCAAAATGATATATAAACTTATCGGTTGGGTGAAGAAAATAATGCAATTAAGGAACAACCAGATTAACTATTCGAAGATCCCTAGTGATTCAAATTTAGACATATATGCGAAACATTTATATATAATTCGCATTTTCATATACTTATGAAGCTTTCGATAACAGAGTTAAAAGTCATTTCAGAGATAGGAAATGGAAATAAGCACATAACTGATATAGTTAAAGCTCTAAAATTAAGCGATTCTCAAGTGTATAGAGTTATTCAAAGTCTTAAGAAAAAAGGCATTCTAAAAAAGAATACTGAACCAAGTGAAAAGACCCACGTAAACAAGCTCTTTAAACTATTATCAAGAGCAAACAATCTTTCAGAACCTATGTCAGGAACGGGTCTGCAAATATTTATAGCTTTAATTGACCCTAAAACAGTCACTCAAGTTGAACAGGAAACAAATCTTCATAAGACTACCATTCTAAAAAAGATTAGGCAAGCAAGAAAGATGAGCTTTCTAATGATCAAAAAGAACACTTATCAAATTAATTACAAAATATGGTCTGATGCAAAAGAATTCTTTGTAGAATTAAAAAAATATGAAGAATCAATAGATGATAGAGTTCCTGTCACTTCAACAATATATTTCAAAAACGACAAAGAAATACTTTTTTCAAATAAAGATGAACTTGATGCGACACTTACAGGATTTTCAGCTTACAAAGATTTTGGAATAAAAATATACAACATAACTTATTACTACTATCTTCCAAAAAAAGAATTAACCAAAAAAGAGGTTTTTACTCATTCATTATTAATAGTTGAAAAAGAGAAAAAAATACAAAATCTCATAATCCTTGCTTTATTTTATGCAAAGTATAAAAAAGAATTAAAAGACATCAAAAGCTTAATAATCGATGACCTTAACAAAGTGTTTAATGGAGAAAAAGTCCAAGACTACCCTACTCTTAAGGAAATAAAAGACAGAGCAGAAGTCTATAATATTGAGGTATAAAAATGATTAATGATTTCAAAGATATTGAAGAATTTTTCAAAGAACTAGATAAATCAATGAAAAACACTATTGAAATATTTACGATTGGTGGAGCTGCATTACTCCGAAGAGGTATGAAGGCCGCGACAAAAGACATTGATATCATCGTTTCAACAAAAAAAGAATTTATTGAACTCCAAACTGCCTTAAAGAACATAGGCTTTCAAGGACAGATTCTTGGAAAAGAATACACTCACATGAATCTTAGCCAAATATTTCAAAGAGGAGATTTCAGAATTGATCTTTTTGAAAAAGAAGTATGTGGCAAATTCTCACTTACTGAAGAAATGAAAATAAGGGCAGAGAAAGTAATTAATCTTGATCACGTAAAGGTTTATCTTTGTTCAAATGAAGACATATTCTTATTCAAGACAATGACTGAAAGAGAAGGTGATATCACAGATTGAATAAACATAGCAACACTTCAAAATCCTGACTGGAACATAATACTATCTGAACTAAAAAATCAAATAAGTAAAAGCAAACAAGATGTATGGATTACTTGGGTTGGAGAAAGACTTGATATATTAGAAGATAGAAATTTGGATATCCCGATCATGAAAGACATCGATAAACTTAGAGCTGAATACTTTGATGACCTTGAAAAAAGACAAAGTAAATAGTCGTTTAGTTTATTTCTTTGAAAAAAATAGATATCAAACAGTAAACTTTATATATCAACATATCAACACTTACTGATATGACTCTTGAAAATAACCTTAAACTACTAAAAGCACTAAGTGAAGAATCAAGATATAAAATAATAGAAGTCCTTCTTCAAGGTGAGAAATGTGCTTGTGAAATACCTGAACTAATAGGTAGGACACAAAGCAATACTTCAATGCACTTAACTAAACTTTCAGATCTTGGCATTCTAAAATCAAGAAGAGATGGAAAGATGATTCTTTATTCCATCAAAGATTTACGAGTTTGTGATGTGTTTAAGGCACTAGGCTATCCTGAAGGAAAACTTCTCAAAACAAAATGTTGCATGGAGAATAAAAAATGAATCAACAAACTAAAATCAAGGATGCAGTAAAAAAAGTATATGCAAAAGTAGCAGATAGTGGTTGTGGTTGTTCCTGTAATTGTGGACAATCAAATAATGAGGATTTAGCAAAATCAATAGGTTACTCTGAAGAGGAAATAAGTCATGTTCCAGAAGCAAATCTAGGTCTTGGATGCGGTAATCCTACATCACTTGGAGAAATCAAGGAAGGAATGACAGTTCTTGATCTTGGTAGTGGAGCAGGATTTGATTGCTTTCTTGCAGTAAAAAAAGTAGGCAAGAAAGGAAAAGTCATTGGCGTTGACATGACTAAAGAAATGATAACAAAAGCAAGAGACAATGCTAAAAAATATGGTTATGATAATGTTGAGTTTAAGCTTGGAGAAATTGAGAATTTACCAGTTGAAAATAATTCTGTGGATGTAATCATAAGCAACTGCGTCATCAATCTTTCTCCTGAAAAATCTAAAGTCTTTAATGAATCATTTAGAGTTCTTAAGAAAGGAGGTAAGATGTTTGTCTCAGATATAGTTTTACTAAAAGAATTAACAGAAATACAAAAAAATGATGATGATTTAATTGCAAGTTGTATAGGAGGAGCTATTCTAAAAAAAGAATATCTTAAACTTATGAAAGATGCAGGGTTTGAAGTTAAAATATTATCAAAAGATAAAGACATCAGCGAAAGACAATACAATGGTTTTCCTGTTGAGAGTATAAAGTTAGTTGCTTATAAGAATTAGGGGGAATAACAAGATGAAAATAGAAATACTTGGGACTGGATGTCCAAAATGTAAGATGCTTGAAGCTAATGCTCAAAAAGCATTAGATGAGTCAGGTAAAAAAGCTGAACTCTTAAAAGTTACAGAAATAGATAAGATTGTTGAGTATGGTGTTATGTCAACTCCAGCCATCGTTATCAATGGAGAAGTAAAAAGTTATGGTAAAGTGGCAGATGTTGAAGAGATCAAAAAATGGCTGTGAACAATATGAAGTCAGGACTAATAGCAATTATTGGAATGCTCTTGTTTTCTTTGATGCTAACAGGATGTAACAGCAATGCATCACAAGATAACATTACGGGAAACTCAGTCACATCAACAGATGAAAGAATAATCAACATCGACAAACTTGAGATATATCATTTTCATGGAACGAACCAATGTTACTCATGTATAACAGTCGGCGATTATGCTGAAGCAACAGTAAACACTTACTTTAAAGAAGAAATAGAGAAAGGAATAATAGTCTTTGATCATATTAACGGCGAACTTCCAGAAAACAGAGAGTTAGTGATTAAGTATGGTGCTACAGGATCATCTTTATGGCTTGGAACATACAAGGGAGATGATTTTTCTGCTGAACAAAACACAAATGTCTGGTACAAAATAAAAGACAAAACAGATTATATGAATTATCTTAAAGGAGTCATTGAGCAAAAACTAGCAGGTAATTGAAAATGGGTTTGATGGCATTCATGGAAAGCATGGGAACAAGTGAGATAGGAATACTTGCTGCATTTTTTATTGGATTAATGACGGCAATAAGCCCATGCCCTCTAGCAACCAATATAACAGCGATAGCTTATGCAAGTAAAAGAATTGATAACAGCAAACACACAATCATTGTGGGCTTTCTTTACACACTTGGAAGAATGCTAACCTATGTCTTGATTGCCTCAGCAATAGTATGGTTTGGACTAAATACTCAAAGTATTGCATTAACACTTCAAAAATACGGAGACAAAATACTCGGACCTCTCTTATTAATTGTTGGAATAATAATGCTTGACATTATCAAAATAAACTTCTTGAAAACAAGTGATAAATTAAACAAGCTTAAAGAGAAACTTGCAAGTAAAGGATTCTTAGGAAGTTTTTTACTTGGAGTTATATTCGCATTAGCATTCTGTCCATTTAGTGCAGTACTATTCTTTGGAATGCTTATACCAATAGCACTTAAAGCAGGAGACGGATTAATTATCCCTTCAGTGTTTGCTTTTGCAACAGGATTACCTGTAATAATCTTTTCATTCATACTTGTTTATAGTGTTTCAAAACTTGGCAAGATCATGAACAAGATTGGAACATTTGAGAAATGGATGAGAAAAATTGTATCAATAATATTCATAATAGCAGGATTATACTATATTGGATTAATGGTGTTTTAAGATGGAAAAAAAAGAATGGAAAATACTTGCCTGGATAATAGGTATATTCGGAGTTTTCTATTTTGTACCATACGGTGCAGAATGGTTCAATAATTCAGTGGTCAGTGGTGTAAATCTTCTTAATGATTATGCAAAACAGCACGTACTCACATGCCTTGTCCCAGCACTCTTTATTGCAGGAGCAATAGGAGTATTCATCAAAAAAGATAAAGTCTTAAAATACATGGGAGCAGACGCCAAAAAATACATTTCTTATGGAATAGCATCTGTTTCAGGAGCAATCTTGGCTGTTTGCAGTTGCACTATCCTGCCATTGTTTGCAGGAATTAGAAAAAGAGGAGCAGGATTAGGACCTGCAATAACATTTCTTTTCTCAGGACCTGCTATAAATATCGCAGCAATGTTTCTAACAATTAGTGTTCTTGGTTTTCAGATTGGAATTGCAAGAATAATACTTGCAGTAATACTTTCAATTCTTGTGGGTGTAAGTATGAGTCTTATCTTTAGGGAAAAGACTGAGAAAGGCAAATTATTCCTTCAAGAAGAGGAGGGAGCAAATGTTTCAGGAAAAATGATGTTCTTATTCTTTGCAATGATGATAGGAATACTCATTGTCAACGGACTACAAATGGACAAAACAATAAAATATGTTTTGATGGGAACATTGACACTAGGAGTTGTAGGAGTTACAGTGTTTAAGTTTGCAAAAGAAGTAAGAAACCAATGGATTGAAGAAACATGGAACTTCTCAAAACTAATATTGCCATTATTATTTGCAGGAGTATTTGTTGCAGGATTCATCATGCCATTATTGCCTGAGACAATAATCACAAATCTTGTAGGACAAAACACTGTTTTAGGAAATCTGGTTGCGTCAATATTTGGAGCATTCATGTATTTCTCAACACTAACAGAGATTCCTATTTTACAGGCACTTATTGCTAAGGGCATGCATTCAGGACCTGCACTCGCATTATTACTCGCAGGACCTAGTTTAAGCCTGCCAAACATGCTGGTTGTGAGAGGTGTCTTAGGAACAAAGAAAACACTTGTTTATGTTGGACTTGTGATAGTATATGCAACCATAGGAGGATTGGTGTTTGGGAGCCTGATCTAAGAGTAAGATAAAAAAATTATAACAATTGTTATAATAATTTTAAGCTGGAACTTTTTCATAACTCTCTTTCAATTTAGTGAGTCCGAACACTCCATCTCCCATTCTTACAAACACATTATGTGTATCTCTCATGAGTACTGCGATGACTGTTCTTTCTGGCGTTTTTCCTTTGCTTGATTTTGTCTTGAGTATCTCTTTTGTCAAGTCTACATAGTGCATAGGTTTCTTCTGTTCTTTGAGTACTTTGTATGCCATATCGTAAAAAGATCCTTTCTGTACTTTTGTATCTTTCATGTTTTTTACCTCCTGTATAAGTTATCTTATTTAATACAGAAGATGCTCTAAGAGATTTATAAACACCGTCGAGATACAATCTAGCCTTTGGAATCGCTAGATTCGTCTGTAGGAAACAAGAAAGAAACATACTTCTTATTCAAAGAATATTTCTTATTCAAAAACTCTAAAGTATCAAGATCTTTTTTAGAATAAGTAAGAGATGAGGCAACCTGCTTAGAAAAATCCCTATTGCCCTTCATCTCTTGCAAAAGAAAAAAACAATAACCATCACTTCTTTTAGAACACTCACCAACTGCAGGACAATCAATACAACGAAGAAGCAGATGAAGATTAGAAGAATACTTTCCATGCTTCAAATTTTTTACTCCATTTGCTTTTGTCTTCTTTGCACTTGACATCTTACCACCTTTGACTTGATCCTCAAAAGTAAGCAAGTGAATGTTTCCATTGAAGTTGTCAAGTCTACTCATCGACTCATTGCCTCTTGAAGTTCAAGCATCATGATAAGAAACTTCTGACCTGCTAAAGCTGAAACCTCAGGATCTTTACTATACGTTTTCATATAAGAATCCAAGAAGTCAGAGATATACAAATCAAACTCTTCAATAGTTGCAAATCCTTTAGACTTCATGATAGAATAAATCATCCTTGTAGAAAATAGTCTGCAAGGCTCATTACTCTTTACCCTGTAAGGACATACTGCAGTGACCTTGCAAAGAGAACATACCTTTATCGCTTTAGTTGCATACTTTCCAGACTTCATTGAATTAAGTCTTGCAGAAAGAATCCGTTTTAAGGTAACTGTTTTTCCTCCCTTTATTCTGTCTTCTTTTGTAAGTTTGTGTGGTTTACCACCAAATAATTGTTTTTTATCTTCATTCATTTTTATCCTCCTTTTCGACTGTTAGAACCTTCTGATAATCGAATTTACTCACTTCGTTTTTTGCTTCATCATCACAGATGAACTCTTCTTCCACAACAAGATTGCTACCTGTCAACCTTGACATATCATTTTCATCACTAAAGGTACGAGTTTCTTTATCATAATCAACAAAATCAAGAACATAAGGTGCAATCTCTTTCCCTTCATAGATTTCTTTTGCTTCTTTACTATTCAACCAATCTGTCAATACACTATCAATCTCTTTTACCTTAACAGGTATGGCTAGGCTACTGATAGGTGAATTGATAGGTCTAAACAAGAAAGCCTTATTTGTAATCATAGCATTGTAGTAGACATCAATCTTATCCTTATCTTTTAATTCTGCAATCCAACGTTTAATCGTATTGACAGAACTAATGCCAAGATCTTGCTGTGCCTTATGCCTAAGAATCCAATTACAATAATGATCCTCAAAACCAAGATTACTGATATCAGCACAATGATTACCAATATTCTCTTTGGCATAATCTAAGAGTCTTTGCAAACGATGATCTATTCCTGAATATGTCAAGTTGATAAAATCACTAAATATGATTAGTGCGTTCAAGAAATCACTTGGTTCAGCATAGATAAAAGTCACATTGTTGATGGTCTTTGTTACACGCTGTTTTTGATAAAGCCAGGTAATAGCACGAGTAAGAGAGATTATTCTTTTCACATCTCTTTTGACTCTGTCTTTTGTCGTATCAAAAATCTCTTTACCTGAAACTTCCTTATCAAGAACATCAGTAAATGGCAAGATAATATAACAATCCTTATCAAGTAAAGAGATAGAAGTTGCAATCCAAGATTCCTCATCGATAGTCTTTGCAAGATAATAAGAGACATCCCTTGCTTTCTTCAACGTATCAGAAATGACAATCTTATTTTTCTCTTTATATCCTGTTATTGGAATGATGACATATCTTGTCTCAAGCTCTTCATCACTTTCAGTCTCTGTTGTCCCATAGATTAATGTCTTTTGTTCTTGATCTGTTCTAATCGCTGTCTTAAAACCAGTCTTTGCATCTTTCTTTAAAGTGGTTGTTCCACCTTCAGCCATCTGCTTGAACGTCTCGACAATCTCAGCATTAGCACCACGCTCACGATTCTTATTGATCTCAGAAAAAGCTATGATTCGCTTATCCTTAACATCATCTTCAAGAGTCGCAGTCGTAGCTCTAGTTACTTTAATCCAATCATCTTTAGGAATATGAGACAAGACCGTATCAACACAACTATCCTTTCCTGCAGAACTATTACCTTTCAATGCACAACTGCAATGATCTTTAGGATCTTTCAAATAAGAAGATATTGCAACAATAAACACACCAAGTTTCTCCTTATGATCAAGCTTATGTCTTTTGTCAAGTTCAAGATGAATCTCTTTTAAGAGTTCATCAGAAAAGAATTTCATATCAAGAACTGCATTAATCCTTTTATACTCTGCAACCCCATCAGGATCATCAAGCTCAAAGACCAATCGTTTTAATGCCTCACTCATCTTGACTCCCTCAACAATGTCTTTGGTTGTCCAGTCTTGAAATGCTCAGTATCCTCAAGAGCAATCAACACATTATCAGAAGCCATATGAGGATCACACTTAAACTTAGAAATCAAAAACCCTCTAATCTTCTGACGAGACACGTGAGAATACTTAATCAAAGCATTCTCTAAAATGTGAATATGATATCCTTTTGAACCACTAAAATATGCCTTATACAAAAAACCATAACTATCAAGCTCATCACAGATATCATTCATCCGTTTTTCAGATGCATCTTCATCCATGTCAAGAATGATCTCGGAATTGAGTATCTGACGACAATTAGCAACACCTAAAAACTTCATGCCTTCATCTGACTGCCACAACTCAAGAACATTCTTTCGTTTAGTAAATGTTTTTTTGTCTCCTCGGACAAATCCTTTAGCAACCTTAAAGTCGCCATACTTATTGCATAATCCTACAAGGTACGATGAACGTTCCCCTTCAGTAAAGACCATCCTGTAAAACCTCCATCCGGACAATCCTGCTTTTAGGGATAACATGACGATGATCAAGAGTAATAGAGAACTCATCATCACAAGAGACTACACCCTCACGATAAGATATCTTCTCACCATCATCAAAATATACCTTCGCCTTCTTTGATTTCATCATGATCAAACCTTATTATCTTTTCAAAAATTGAGCAAAAGATTCCGCTTTAGCTTTCATTGATTTTAGATTATTATATTCCTGAACTTGCCATTCCAAATCACTAAATTGCTTAAGAACAGGTTCAAACTTCTTGTCCTCAATTATCTTACCAAGATGAAACTGCATCTCATCAATAAGATACTGAAGCTCACTCAATTTCTTTCTTGAAATGGTGATGCTTATCAAATCATTCTCATATTTTGGATCCATATTATCACCACCTCTTCTCTGTTCTGACTTTTTTTCTCTGAATCAAGATGACCTTCTTACCATCAGGAAGATAGCCACCTTTCATCTCAATGATTCTTGGAACACCATTTTCAATACCAATATCAGACAGCATCTTATTAGGGATGGGCACATAGTAACTATACGTCATCTTAGGCTCACCATCAGCTAACTTGTAAGGTCGCTTCAACTTATACACACTATACGGCTTATAGAAATAATCATCAGGCATATCAAGATAGAACACAAGACCAAGCTCTTCATTCTCATCAATATACCTTAGTGGAAAAACTTCCAACTCCTTACCAAAAAAATTGGCAGCATCTATTGTGGGAACATAAAAAGCATACTGGTTCCCCATCTTTCGAGGCTTAATAGATCTAACCCCAAACTCTTGCACAAAATGTTTTATCACTTTCATCTTATTTTTTCCTCCATATTCATTTTTGCATAGTGCCATCTAGCTCGATTCATCAAAACACTATACAATTAGGGAAAGACGCAGACATACATAAAGCGAAATCATCACACGCTTTCTCCTAAGAAATATAATTCTATTTTTATCTTAATATTATTTTAGTAGAATTATGCCAGAATGAAGATTTGTAATGGAAACTAGAGTCCAGTCGAAAAGATTTAAATAGGTCTAAAAGACTACATAGACAAACTGGTAGAATTAGAATAAGGAATTGATAGTATTTATCGACGAAAACAAAGAAAAACACCAGAAATTCATTCTGGCTTTAGTGTTTTCAAGTCGAGCTATTAGTCATATTCAACTCTTGGTGCAAGTATGAATGATAATGATACCTTATCAACCTCTATGAAGTCAAGCTTTAATGGGTATTCTTCGCTGAAATGAAGGTCACATTTTCCCGATAGCTTTGAGGCACTGGCCATCTTTTTTAGATACTCAACAGAATATTTGGATTTAACTTTTTCGTTTCCATCATAATTAATTGTTACTGTATCCCCTGATAAAATCTCTGTTTCGTTTTGGGATAAATCGCCTTCTGCTTTGATTGTGAGTTTGTTTTTCTCCGCAATAAAAGAAAGTGAATCAGCTACAATATCTGCATCATCAATCGCACTTGAAAGTTGTTTTGAATCCATGGAAACCTTTACTTTAAAATTAAGTTCAGGTACTTTTTGTTCATTTTCATCAGTATCGATAATTGGTAAAAAAAACTTTCTTTTTGAAGATCCTGAAAGCACTATCTTTAGCTTGCTTTTTCCTTCCAGCTCTAAAGAAATCATATCGCTTTGCTCAGCTCTTCTGAGTATTTGCTTTAGATTAGAAAGATTTATAGCAATCTCTGTAGGAGCTTCAACCTTGTATTCTACAAATGAACTGGATAACAACTTGAATATTACCATTGCAACATTTGCAGGGTCCATTGCAACAAGTTCTATTGCATCTTTGTTTATTTTGAATCTGGCTTCATTGACAAGTTCAGAAATTATTGATATGCTCTCTTTTAAATATCTTGGTTCCGCAAGCGTTAGTTTCATCTTTGATACCCCATTTAACGATAATTAGAGATTAAAATTACATATATTTAAATTTAACTATCACTTAGAAGAGATATTTAGATATTTAGTACATCTCCTTCTTTAAGTATCATTACTTTTGAGAGTTTTTTTGATTCGCAGAAATCTTGGAAAGATTTTGCACAATCTATTGTGCTATGTGCAGGTATTACTATTTCAGGGGATAATGTCTCTAAAAGCATTTTATGGTCTTCTCTTGAAGCATGTCCTGATACATGGACATCTACAAATACCTTGGTGCCCTTAGATTCTAGACTGGCTTCTAAAGCTTCCCGTCTCAATTCATTGTCTCCCCCAGGAATTACATTACAAGAAAATATTACTGCATCGTCTTTTCTAAAACCGAAATCACCTTCCACCATTCTTGAAAGAATTGCCTTCTTTTCAGCCTGATGTCCTGTGACTGTTACAAGATATTTCGAAGGCTTTTCTCTTAATTCTTTTAGGAATTTACTAACTTGACGCCTATATGAAAAACAGATTGCATTTTTTGGTATTTTGAATATATTGCTTTCAGTTGCGGCATCAAGATATTTTTTTAGGCTTCTGCCCAAAAAAACAGGCTGTCTTTTAAGCTGTTTTGCGAAGTCACAGATACTTTTTATTCGGGCGATATGAGATGCAAAGGTTGTTATGATTACTGCATTTTTATCGTCTATGTTTTCATCAAAAAGTATATCTTTTAGCATATTGTGGGCTACTGCTTCAGAAGGTGTTTTTCCAAGCTTATTGCCATAAAGTGTATCTTGGATTAATAATTTAACAGGACCAACTTTTTTTAATCGTTGTTTATTTGGTTTTTTACCTATAATAGGGGCGTTATCAAATTTATAATCATTAGCATATGCAATTTTTCCAAGAGGTGTATGTATTATTACTAGAACTGTTTGAGGTGTAGAGTGGGTAATTTGTATGAATTCAACTTTTAGATTTTTTGATATCCAATAAATTGCGTTTGGATTTAAATCTATTATTTTATTCTTGATTTTTATGTTTTCTTCGCTACAAATATGTCTTAAAACGGAACATGTGAATTTTGTTCCAAGGATTTGAGCATTTGGAAAAAAAGGAGCAAAATAAGGTATTGCACCAACGTGATCTAGATGAGCGTGGGTGGGAACTATTGCTTTTACAATGTGAGCAAATTTTTGGATTTTTCTAATATCTGGGGCTGCGTTTGCTTCAAGAAGTTTTAGGTAATCAACCTTGGCAACATCTTCTTCTTCAGTTAAAGAAATGTAATTAGGCATATGAAGACCCATATCAATTATTATTGCTTCATCATTGTAGCGAACAAGCGTCATGTTCCGTCCGATTTCTAAAAAACCGCCAAGTGAATGTATTTCGATCATTTTGTATGATTTTTCATATTATTTTGTTCTCATATTAATATTTTTGCTAAAACAAAAGAGCTAAAACAAAAGAATTATAAGCATATTGGCAAATTGTTGTTTTAATGAAACATAAAATATCTGTGACAATATTGATTTTGCTTTTATTTTTTGTTGCTCAGGCGTTTGGGATCTTTACATTTGCATATGATGCCAAGGTTTTTGTTTCTGAAGGCAATGTGGTGATTGCCCATCCAGATACTGCTATTGGTCAAAGACCTGTGCAAACTAACTTCTCTTTAGTTATTTGGTTGGCAGTTGGTGTCACTATTGGAACAATACTCGCATTATTGATTGCCAAGTTTAAACAGACTAAAATCTGGATTGTTTGGTATACCTTGGCCATTTTTATTTGTATTGCTACAACATTAGGGGTTTTTATTAAAAATAGATTTGTTTTGTTTGGAATAGCTGCGATTCTTGCAGGTTTTAAACTATGGAAGAAAGGAGGATTTTTGGCAAATGTCATAGAGATATTTATATATTCTGCAATAGCCATAATTGTCTCTCCATTATTAAACGTTACTTGGGCAATAATCCTTTTGTTAGCGATATCAGTTTATGATTTTATTGCTGTTAGATTATCAAAGCACATGATCACTTTAGCAGAATTTCAAAAGGGAACAAAGCTTTTTGCAGGGATACAGATTGGATATAAAACTAAAGATCTTGAGGATATGCAAAACCAAGATAGAAAAGAAACAAAAACAAAAGAAGAGCTAGGTAAAAGTACAAAAGATAAAAAAATAAATGAGCAAGAATCTAAAACGGCAATTTTAGGTGGAGGGGATATTGCTTTTCCATTGATTTTGAATGCTACTTATTTTCATTATGTGTTATCGATTACTGCAATAAAAAGTGTCTCTGTTTTGATTTGTCTAATTCTTGTGCTTTTTCAAACCTTGGCTTTGTTTTTTTTGTTTTGGATTTCTAAGAAGGGAAGGTATTATCCTGCGATGCCATATTTAACTTTCGGATCAGTTGTTGGGATTTTAGTTTCTTTGATGTTTATATAGGATATATTTTTGATCATCTATTTTCTATTTTGATAAAGATTTTTAAAGTGGCGATGAATTTCGTTTCAATTTTAATTATTGTGAAGGGATTAAAAATGGATTTGGAACAAGAGATATTTGATGATGTTTTAGCTGAAACGAAAGTATATATTCCAAAGGATTGTGATTTATCAAATGAAAAAAATGCTGAAGAATTTACCTATGGATTTTATGATGCTCTAAAGGCTATGGAATCTATGATGCCTTTAGAAATCCCAGATATAAGTCATTTAATCACAATTACTGATGAATGTGATGAGTTGGAAAAAGCGCCATCTCATTGCAAAGAAGTAAGTTTCATTCTTCCCTACACCTTAGACACTAAAGTTATAAGAGAATTTGAAATGGGAAAAAGAGACTATTTGTTAAAGCATCCTGATAAAAAGAAACCCGTGAGATATAATTTTAGAGAGATTAATGATGTTTTTAAAATACCCGGTTTTGATATTGATGAGTTTACTACTGCATTTTATGATACTACTCTTGGAAAAAAAATAAAAGATGTTAACTCTTTTGATAACAGAGTAATTAGCAAAAGAAGGTCTTCGGATCTTGATTTTGATTCTTTTTGTTTAATTTTAAGGGATAAAACAATTACATTAGAAGATAATAAAAGTTATCTGATTTTAGAAACCCAATGTTTTGATGAAAACAGTGGGAAAGTATATGAATGTTATTCTACAATAATAGTTGGAGAATTGATATATTTTAAGAGGACTAAAGAAGGTTTTGTTGAAAAGGTCGTTGCTCAAGCAAAAGGAGTGGAAAAAAAAGAACATTCAATTCTTCGTGAGATTGCTAAAGAATATGGTTTCAGGGGTTGTGTTTGTGCTTGGTATATTCCTTGTAAAGAGATTATTCCTGTTGAGTATTCGAAGTTAGTTCTCAAATAATAATAATAATAATAACGGCCAGGGCAGTAGTATAAATTGTATACTCTATTAATTTTTTTTCGTTTGCTTAATCAGTATTTGTGTACTTTGATTTCGTAATTTTATTATTTATAGGCTTTGATTTTTTGGTTCAAAGTAAGAAGAGGCTGATTCACTACAAGGTTATATTTGAACTATCCAGGGCCGCCTTTAAATCATTTATGCCAAGGTTTTTTATTTTTTAATTAAATGTATGAATTTTGGAAACAAAAAGGCTTCAATTGTTAGCAAAGATATATAAGAAATTTATGCTTGAAAGATTATTTGCGTTCTTAAAAATAGCTTTTTAAAAATGGCTTAATGTTTTTTGTGTCCCTTTAAGGCCATAGCTTAATGGCTCAAGTAAAAAGCCGTCTTTGGCGGCTATTGTTTCTACTCCTGTCTCTTGCTTAATGAGCCTTGCCTGAGAGATTATGTTTGCATTGATCATCTTGATTCCAAAGTGGGTTAAAAGGAGTATTGATGGTCTTGCATCTTTTGCAAATTTTATGCAGTCATCAGTATTCATAAGCCCTTCTTTGGATATGCCTTGTGGGTTTTGGACATTTATTATTAAAACATCGCACCCCACATACTGTTTTGCAACATCTTGAGAATATTGTGTATCTGAAGTGTATCCTACAGAAAAATCACTTGAGAAAAATTTAAAGCCTAGGTTTTCACAAGGGTGGATTGTTTTTGTTGGAAATATGTCAATGTCATTTATTGCCAGTTTCCCTTTTTCATCAAGTACTATGAATTTTTCTACTGCAGATCTATAATATGGATCTAATACAGGGTATATTCCTTTTTCAGGTTCGCCTAATATGACATCTTTACAGGATACTAATACGCCTTTTTTATCAAGCCCACCTAAAGTCATGGCCGAGATTACTGCATTTAAGTCTCCTGAATGGTTTAGATGCCTATGACTTACAAAGACTGCTGTTAGTTCTCTTAGGCTTAAACTCATCCTTCCAGCATCAGAGATACAACCAGGTCCAGGGTCAAGCAAAAATACTTTATCATCGAATTTTAAAAGAATTCCTCCTGCACTAAGATATCGCTTTCCTGTAACAAGTGCGTCTCCGGATGTTCCTAGAACTAGGATTTGGCTAACCATATGCTTTATTAAATGATGAAAAGTTTATATATTTATCTTTAAGAGAAAGGTTATTTGTTAAAACACATTATTTTTAAGGTGTTGTGATTTTTTTATTAGTTTATTCAAAAATTGTTTAAGGGTATTATTTTCTAAATATTGTTTTTGGTAAATGAGTTTTAAAGTGTATTTTTGCTCTTTGAACAATACATGAGCTAAGTGCATTAATGTTATGTGCATTAATGTTATGTACATTAATGTTATTTAAACCGTTAAGTTATAATATTTTATTTGTTAATTAGTGTGTATTTAGTGCGTATTTGAAGCGATAATCTAAATCCGAATTGTTAATTTTAGGAGACGAAGAGTTTAAATATATCTACAAAAAAGGTTTGGATATTCTTTTTAATATATTAGTAGATCTTAGAGTTATTAGAAAATATGGAGATTGAGAAAGTGAAAAATTTGCATATTGGTATTAAGAGTTTTTGGAAAATTGGTATTAATGTTATGAAAGGTTTTTTGATTGGGGCTGCAAATGTAATCCCTGGAGTATCTGGAAGTACTATTGCTTTGGTAGTGGGTGTGTTTGAAAAGCTTGTTAATGCTATTAATGCAGTGTCAATTGCACTTTTTACAAGTTTTTTGGGATTTTTATTAAAACCTAAGGAAAATAAGGAGAGATTTTTTGAGAATATTAGGCTTATTGATTTAGGATTTTTGATACCCTTAGGTATAGGGATACTTTTAGCAGTGTTTTTGTTGTCTTCTATAATTCCTAATGCGATGGATAGGTTTCCCGCGCAGTCATATGCTCTTTTTGCAGGGTTGATAATTGGATCTATGACTCTTTTGTTCCCAAAGATTATGGAGAATAAGAAGCCTAAACATAGTATTGTGATGATTTTTTTAAGTTTTGTTTTAGGTGTTTTGATTTGTTATACTCTTGTTGGATTAAAGCAGATTTCTGCGAGCCATTCTTATTTGATTTTGTTTGTTTCTGGATTTTTGGCGATTACAGGAACGATTCTTCCAGGAATTTCTGGCTCTTTTATATTGTTGATTTTAGGTCAATATAAATTCTTTTTTGAATCTTTGCGAATGATTAAGGAAAGATTTTTTGAGCTTTTGTTTTTTGGGATTGGGATTTTAGTAGGTCTTAAGGCGACTGCTTTTTTAATAGAGCTACTTTTGAAAAAGTTTCGGCCTCATACACTTGCCTTCCTAACAGGGCTTATGATTGGTTCTTTAAGGCTGAGTTATGATAAGATTTATGAAACGATTAGTTTAACTAATGATACTTTTGTTGTTGCGATGATTGCAATAGGATTTGTGATTTTAGGGTTTTTTGTGGTGGTTATTTTTGAAAGGCTTTCTAGGAAACATATAGCTTTGGTGAAATCTGAAGACTAGGTATATCTAAAGAGAGATTTTTAGTGGTTTTGTTTTTTTGTTAATTGTTATTTTGGCGGTTTTTTATGTTTTGATTAGTTTCTAATGAAAAACTATAAAAACGATTCTCTAATACTACTATTTTGCGGACTAGGTTGGCAGGCTAGCCCCCTGCTGTAACTGCAAGTGGGCTTTTGGCAGGACCGAAGGCTCTCCCTAGGCGTAAACCATTATTCAATACTATATAGGTTGCCTACGATGAGGGTCTGTCTTTCAGGACGAAGTCTTGCGAGAATCGGGTCAGGTTCGGAAGAAAGCAGCCCTAATCGCTTGATTTTGTGCTTGAGAGGTAGCGGACCTAAGGAAGCGCTTATACGGTTTGTTTAGTGGAGCGTCAAAGGAGAGCCGTGTCCGCATTTTTTTTGATTTTATGATTCTGTCATTTTGCATACTTATGTCTTGAGAGCGAAAGTTTGAATAGACGGATTCAGATAACGATTAATCTCAACTATTCTTGAGATACCCCTGCATTTATTCAGAGATTTTTCATTTTGTGATATCCAGCCCATGTCGCACACTTTAATCTTTTCGCCTTGGATTAATAAGAGATGAATTAAGGGAAGCTTAACAAAAAGAAAGTTACAAAAGCAAAACGTTGAAACTATATAATTAAGGTACTTTCTAGAATTTATCCTTTGAAAGTGTTTCATTTTAAGATACTAATGAAGCAATTCCTTTTTGACCTAAATATATTAGTATGAATAATAAAAGGAATATATTTTTGAAGCCAAGTATCATAAGAATTACAAAAAATGCAGTTAATCCATCAAGAAAACTTGCAAAATCGCCTTTGAATAAGAACGCTTTAAAACCAAGGTAAAGCACAGTTAATATTGGAAATTTTACTCCGAGTGTTCCTAAAAAGAAAAGCGTGGTAGTTAGGGCACAAAAGAGGTCTAGTAACCCAAAAATCCTTAGTAGGACCATATTTTTTAGATGTTGTGTTTAATATTATAAATAATTTTCCTAAAGAATAGGCTTTATATTATTTAATTACTATTATTTGATTTCATGAAATCCTTCTCATTCGCATACTTAGGTTTTTTCAAGTAGAAAGTTTGAATAAACGGATTCCTGCAAGGATTAACCTCAAGTAGTCGCGAGATACCTCGGCATTTATGCTAAAGGTTTTTCATTTCATGACATCCTGCATCGTTTCGCATACTTTAGTCTTAAGCTCTATACTTTGAAGAGAATGATTCGCAAAACGATTAACCTTGATTATCTGCAAGATACCTAAGGAAGTGGATTTTGAAGTTTTTTTATTTTAGGTATCTTTTTTTGTTTTGAGAGGCTATTTCTTCTAGATTAGGAAAAGATTTTAATTCATCAGGTTTTAGCAAGGATAAAAATTTTAGATTAAATGTCGTTAGTCTTTTTAATTCAGGGTTTTGAACTGTATCTATGATATATTCGGCAATATTAAGAAATGATGCTAAGATAGTTGGATTTTTAGTATTATAGAATTTGCTCTCCTCTGCAAGGTCTAATGATTTTCTTAAGAAACATTCTATGTAACAATATTGAATTTCTTGTGCTTCCTTTTCATATAGTCTTAAATCAATTCCATATAGTGATTCAGGGATTTCAAATAATTCGTTTTCTTCTCTAAAGAATTTGTCTATTGAGGATTTGATATATGATGAACTTGACTCGTTTGGAACTAGGTAGGTTAAGTGTTCTTTTATTTTTTCAAATTTTTCGGTTAAGTTCCTAAACGCCTCTTCAAAATCGCTGTATTTGATTTTGGATGGTTCTTGATCAACTGGTGGCGGTATTCTAATTCTTGAGCGTGGAATTCTATATCCTATTTTTACATCCCCCTTTGTGGCTTTTGTTTGTATGCGTAATATAAATGATTGCACATATAAGTATTTTTAAAAATTTCTATTTTCCTTTGTTTGTTTTATTTAGTCTATATTTAAATAATGAAAGATTTGTTATTAAGAGTTTTATTATTTTGGTTCATTTAGCTTTTATTGCTTTAGTTTTTTGGCTGGAAACATAACTCTTTTGGTTTTTTCAAATGGTTGGGGTGTATTTAATTGGATTATATTTGAGAAAAATGACAAGAATAGTAACTTATAAGTAGTAATCTTTATATAGTATAATTCTTAACACCGCAAAGTTAGTAAAAAAGGTGATTATCATGGATTATAATGGAAAAGATGATGAGATGGTGGATAAACCTGTAGATGAAAGTATTGATAATATAACTGGAAGGCTTACGCCTACCAAAAAATATGGAGACCATTCTTTAGATGGGTGGGAGTTGCCTAAGAAAAAACCAGAATGTCCAATTCATGTTAAAGAAGGAAAAAAAGGAATTTGGAAACGTATTAGGGAGTATATAATTCCTGTACTTATTTTCGCAGGAATGACAACCTTGGGGGGCTATCATTTATTTAATAGGACTGAACCTGCTTCAGCTTATGTTCCAAAAAAACAAGAGCCTATTTGTTATGAGATTCCAAATTCACTAGCAATGGAGCAAATAAATTACATAACAGAGGCTTTAGAGGCGCAAAGAGCACAATTGGAGTCACTTGGAATGTTCAATATGCCCTTAGTTCTAGGAGGGAATCAAAAACTAGACCCCACAAATGATGCGTATGAAATACCATTAGAAGAAGAAATATTAAAAAATATAGAGATAGTCTATAAGGGGAATACCAATACAGTAATTCTCCCAAAACAATACGAGGAATTCTTTCAAAAATCTAATGAATTTAGAAGTTTATTAGAGAAAATTTTGAGTGAACACAAGAATCCGCATGAAAGAGAATATCCTATCATTGATGAGAAATTCTGAGAAGCCTGGTTTTTGACTTTTTTTGATATTTCTTTCATAAGGTTTTTAAAAAACTAAATTAATCCAACCTATGCAATGGATGGATTTAAGGATTCTTTAACAATAGAGGGAAATGGTTTTGGCCAAGCCAAAGAAGGTAAGGATTTAACCAATCATCAGTTTATTATCAAGGATTTTGAGCCAAGAATCTACCAACAGTCAATATTTTCTAAGGCCACTTTAAAAAATACGCTTGTTGTTCTTCCAACTGGTCTTGGAAAGACTAATGTATTCCTCATGCTTGCAGTATATAGACTAAACAAATATCCTGAACATAAGATTGTTTTGTTTGGTCCAACAAAGCCTCTTGTAGAGCAGTATCTAGGAGTATTTCTTAATAACAGTAATATTAAAGAGGGAGATATTGCAATACTAACAGGCAGGGTTTCTCCAGAAAAGAGAATGGAACTTTGGGAGAAATCAAAAATTATATTTTCTACGCCACAAGGTTTTGAAAATGACCTTTTAGGAAAAAAAATTTCTTTAAAAGATGTTTCTTTAATTGGATTTGATGAGTGCCATAGGGCTACAGGAAGCTATTCGTATGTTTGGATTGCAAAGAAATATTCTCAAGAAGCAAGTCATCAGCTAATAATAGGTCTTAGTGCAAGCCCTGGCTCAAATACAGAGAAAATTAAAGAGGTCTGTCAAAACCTTCATATTGAACAAATAGAGATGAGAAGCTATGAGGATTTTGATGTGAAAGAGTATGTTAAAGAGATTGATGTAAAATGGGTGATAGTAAACCTTCCTGAAGAGTACATAAAAATTAGAGACCATCTGAAAGCAGTGATTAAAAAAAGGCTTGATAGAGCTAAATCGTTTGGCTATTTAGTTGAGTTTTCAAGTGCAAGTATTAGCAAGAAAAGTATTTTAGAAGCTCAATCAAAGGTTATTAAAAACCTTTCATCAGGGGATAAAAGCCCTGAAAACTATTCTTTACTTTCAATCCTTGCCGAAATAATAAAGGTTGAGCATGCAATAGAACTTATTGAAACTCAGGATGTTTATACTTTAAAGAGCTATTTTGATAGGGTGCATTCAGATGCTTTGAAAGGAACAAGTAAGGCTGTAAAAAATATTGTGATCGACCCTGATTTTAAATCTGCAAATTATATAACTGAACTTCTTTCTGAAAAAAAAGAAAATCATCCAAAAATTGAGAAATTAAAAGAGCTTTTGTTTAAAGAGATTTTAGATGTTGGATTGACAGGATTTACTCAAAAAAAGATTGAAAAAAAGGCCATTATATTCACGCAATACCGAGATTCAGCAAAAAGAATACACGAGGTTTTAAGTCAGATAAAAGGGCTTAAACCCAAGATATTTGTTGGTCAAGCAAAAAAGTCAGATACAGGGCTGTCCCAAAAGGAGCAAAAGCAGATAATAGAGGATTTTAAAGAAGGCCGATTTAATCTTTTGATTAGTACTTCTGTTGGCGAAGAGGGGCTTGATATCCCTGCTGTTGATTTGGTTGTCTTTTATGAGCCTGTGCCAAGTGCGATTAGGCACATTCAAAGAAGGGGAAGAACAGGGAGGCAAGAGAAGGGAAAGGTGTTTGTGCTATTAGCTAAAAACACAAGAGATGAGGCTTATAGGTGGAGTTCTTTTCATAAGGAGAAGGGAATGAAAAATATCTTAGGAGATATTAAAAAAGATAGGGATTTTTTAAAAGGGAATAATGTGACTGAGAACAATGATTCTGAAATAGAATCAAAGAGCAAAGAAAATAATGAGTTGGTAAATAAAAGTGAAAAGCCAAAGATTTTTGCGGATTTTAGGGAAAAAGCATCTGATGTTTTAAAGGAGCTTGATTATAATGGAATTGTTGAGCTTGAACTTTCAAAGTTAAATGTAGGGGATTTTATTCTATCTGAAAGGGTTGCTTTAGAATTTAAGAATACAAGGGATTTTGTTAATTCAATTATTGATGGAAGGCTTTTGCCCCAGATAAGAGACCTTAAGGAGAATTATTTAAAGCCTGTTTTAATCATTCAAGGAGAGGATATCTTTTCTCAGGCAAATATTCATGAGAATTCTATTAGAGGAATTATTATTGCTATCACTGTAGGGTTTAGGGTGCCAATAATATTTTCGAAGGACGCTAAGGAAACTGCAAAATATATTCAAACTATTGCATTGCGAGAGAATATGCAAAAATTAAAGGATACTAGTCCTCATGGAAATAGGAAACAGATGGCTTTAAAAGAAGCTCAAAAGTATATTGTTTCTGCAATCCCAGGGGTAGGACCCACGCTTTCAGAGCCGATACTTAAGAGATTTAAAACCATTAAAAATATTGCTAATGCAAGTGAGAAAGATTTTTTAGAGATTGAAAAGATTGGAGAAAAGAAAGCAAGATCTATTTTTGAGATTTTTAATGAAGAGTATGAATAAATGAAGATAAATTTTGGTTCTTATTAAGTTTGAATGATTTGCAGTAATCTTTAAATAAAACCTATTGTTACTGCAAAGTAATACTTATTATTTCATAGATAAAAAGATAAATATCAATAGGTTGATATTAGATGTTACAAATGCAAACGGCTAATAAAAAAGCCAATTTTAAATCTGGACTTGTAGGAATTCTTGCAGTTGCAAGTGCGTTTTTTACTACGGCATGCCCCCCACAACCAAATAAGTTTAGTGTAAGCCCTTTAGAAAATCCATTCAGTGTGGACGAAGGACTACCTTTAAAAGCTGGTTTTAAGGTTAAAGGCAGTTCGATTGATGATGTTGTTAGCACTGCACATTCTCCAGATTATCATCAATTTGAATTCTCCACAGTTCAGCCTGATAAGATTTTTGTTACAGGACAACCAATTCACCCTAATAATAATGGATGGAGTGGATTAAGGTTAGAATTAACTTCTCTTGATGGAAAGAAAGCAGAGTATACGCTCCCAATAAATGTTATTGATACTATTGATGTTACATTTTTTGGATTTCCTAATGAGTTGTATGGCAAAAAAGGGATTCCAATACATTCTATTTCAGGGGATTTGCTTGATGATTATTCACAGTTTGGCAATGGGTTGGGGATTGAGATTACAAGTCCTCATTATACTGCACAAAATATTGTTTATATGGGAGATAATACGTTTTCTTTTTCACTGATCCCTAAAGAGGCTTTTGAAGGAGAGACTTTTGTTCTTATCAAAGGTTTTGATGATGAAGGGAATGTAGAATATTTGCAAATACCGATGTATATCACAGGATTTACAAATTTTGCACCAGTTATATCTGCACAGAATTTTTCAACAAAAGAAGGTGGACAGGGAAGTTTTGGAGTGAATATAATAGATGATGAGGATCCATTGCCAGATCTTATAATTGGATATAATTCTAATGATTTTAACTTAAGCCATGAGCTAGTTAATGAAAACCTTGTTACCATTTATTATAGTGCTAAAGACTATTATCAGTTTGGACCCGCTACAATAGAAATAACTGCAGAGGATACCAAAGGTGCAATATCTGAAAAGATTATTAATGTTACAATTCAACCCATGACGGATTTATCATATTCGATAAAAGATATGACTTTCACATTTTATCCAGGGACTACTAGAATTAAAACATATTCAATATCTTCACCAACTTCAGATATGAACGTTGAAGTATTCTTAGTTCCTGTTACTTCATGTGATTTTCTAAATAAAGAAGTAAATGTAGATCGAAACTCTGCTCAAAAAATATTGGACACATCTATAACGGGAAGTCTGTTTGAATTCAAAGTAGAACCTTCTGAAGTCCTAGAAAATATAGTAGAATTACACTTTTCAAAAAGCGGTTATACTCAAAGAAATATTTTAGCAAATATATCCAAAGATAACGCTACGAGAGAATTAATTTTCCCACAATCTACGAGAGAAATAAACGTTTGGCTTGCAGCATTACACCAACTATGCAATGAACCAATAGTTTCAGGTGGGTCATTTAAAATTCCTTTGTCACTTGCAAAGTGGGGTTTTGATATTGAGGATAAAGAAATTCCTAATGCAGTAGTGGTAATTCCTGAAGGGGAAAATGTTCCCCAGATTTGGATTGATAAGACTATTAATGTATTTAAAGATACATTTGGTACTAATATTCCTATAAGTTATGCACAAGAAGATTTACCTCCATATGAAAATAAAATATATTCCAAGTATTTCGGTGGTGCTGGTTCAGGTGAAGTCGGCTCTGTGGAAATAGTCGCTTATAATCGTCAAAATGTATTTTATGTTGGAGATGTTAAATTTGATTATAATTATATTTATCCTGACTATGTTCTTAATCAAGAAATACTTACAGTTAGAACAGGTGCTTCTGAGCCAAGCAATATAGATTCTTGTTTGGTGGAATTATCATATCCTAGTAAGCCAAATATGTCTCCCTTAGATTATGCAGGTCTTACACTATACGAACGAAGAAATGATTTCAATATTGCGCAGACTGCTAAACTCATTGGTGAAGAGACAGATCCAAATAATAGAATCGAGCTTTATGAAAATATTATCTTTTTAGATGATTCTATATCTGGCATTATGTATGTGTTTCCAGTAAGAAGATAAAGGTTTAATTTTACATTAAACTGCCTAAGACATATGTCTTGAGGAACGTGTTGATTAAAACACGAAGTTCTTTAAGAGTTATGCAAATAATGAGAATAAAAGATTTTATATACACCCCCAAGTGATACCCATTATAACCAAACAGCACCTTTGGGTTTGAGTATTGCATGTATAAAAATCTGAACATCCGCACTCGGTACATTTTGGCACCAATTTAAGGTCTTCACATTTATATCCTACTTTGTTAACACTACATTCACCTAAAATTGTTCTGTCTGTGCACTTCTTTACAGGAATAGGCGTGGGTGTTGGAATGGGGGTTGCAGTAGGTGTGGGAGTGGCTGTTGGTGTTGGAGTAGGGTTGTATCCTGGAGTAGATTCAGGAGTTGGAGTTGGAGTTGATTGAGGCGGAACATCCTGCAAATTGAATTCTTCAGCCTCGTAAGCATCTCCTGATGGCGTGAATGTAATTGTTTTTACGGGCGTTTGGCTTGATTTGGGATTAGTCTTACAAATTGCAAGATTGTAATTTAGATAATCAACATTTAAACACTCGCAATCATATTGCTTTGAAAAGATACTTGAACTATCTTTTGAAAGTATAGGACTTGAATATCTCTCGACAACTTTTCCACCACTACAAGTATCCCAGTATAACTCGCTTTCCTCTCTAGATCCATCATTATTGAATTTTGCAAGCTTTGAAAAGCCAATAGCATTTGGATTATCTGCATTTGGTTCATAGACAATGTAATTGTAGCCAAATACTATTCCAGCGTGCGGGAACTCTCCTTGGCCTCTTGGCGGATTTTCTAGGGATGGTGCAATCTTTATTACTGAATCAGGCATGTTTAACACCAAAGCGCCTGAAGAGAAGTTACAATAACCTCTTTGACCACCGCAATCAGAACTTGTGTCCCATAAGGCATCAATTCCAGTCTTCAAACATTTGAAGTAACAGTTGTCTAATTGTGAAGCACTTTTATTAACACAATACCCTCTTGAAACGTATTGGTCTTCATTACAATATCTCTGATTATCATTATTCCCCGCAGGATTAAACACAAAACTGGATTTCATCTTTGATGATTCAGTGTTCACACAATAATAAGTTATATTTGTTCCATTCCAAAACGTGTCGGTGCAAGTATATTGACCTGCGGAACAAGGTTGTGCATAACAAGACCTTTTGCAATCGTGTTCATTTGTACAGAAATAGGATGCTTGAGAATGCTCAGTGTCTACCCTTGCTTGTAGCAGAGTTCTACATCCCCTATCATCTTTGCAATCCTTAACCTGTCTTGTACCAAGGTCTGCACAATAATCGGTTGCAGTCTGATCAGGTATTCCAAAATTCCAATAATTATATGCTTGATTTCCAAAATCATCACACCATGCACTTGAACCTGAATCATAACAACATCCATTGTTACAATAAAGCGATTTATCTCCTACATCTCCTCCTTGCGCGTTTGCACCATTACAAGCATAAACATCCTTTACAGGCATTCCAAAACCTTTGTCTGGACGATTTGGCTCTGAACAACGATTATACTCCGATTCAAAAGCGTAATTTGTACTGCTACCTGAAACTATTGTATTAGTTGCAGTATCACAAACTTTTCCTGAAGCCACATTTGTTGTAGTTGTTTTTGTTTCACCATTGCAACTCTCTGAAGTACCAGAACAATATGTGTTTGTTGTAACAACTTGGCATTTATCAGGACTTCCTGCGCCACCGCATACTGAGGATGATGAACAAACATGTTCTGTTCCATAATAGTTACAGCCATCACAGCAAGCACCAGAGGAACATTCGCAATAATCAAAACAATTACCGTGAAGACAATACTGATGTGGAGGACACTTATCAATACACTTTGTATTGGGGTCAAATGGATTATCTCCCGAACAAACTTCACATTCATTGCACTGGAAAACACAGACATATTTGCTTCTTAACTCAGAACATTCACCACATTCTGGATCAGGAAACAAACAGCATAAATCCAGACATTCTTGTAGGCTATCATAACCATCTTCGGACCATTCAGAGCAAACATCAGAACAAGGCATACAGTAGTCTTCTATTTCATATATGCTACAACGTCCACAAATTTTACCAGGACCTGGAGGATCATCAATAACCTCTTGTGAAAATCCATTAGAAAACAAGGCTATATATAGAACAATAAAAATTACGGTGTGAAAGAATGTTCTTTCAAATTTTGTAATATTAGGTTGAAAATCCATTTAACACCTCTTAATATATTATTCTCTTACTTCCAATTGAACTAGTAGAACTTAAATATTTAAAAGTATCGCTTTTCAGGGTGTGTCCGGAATAAGCAATCATCTTAATGATGATTAACTTAGTAATCTGGACATTACCGTTAACAATCCTTACTAAATTGTATAAAATGATGACCCAGGCGACTTCTCTTTTCTTTAAATAATG
>Ga0334885_1000774_pt1 | contig 49565 bp, 41 predicted proteins | sample GraSluR1_MG_8_FD_207233 | JGI IMG/M metagenome (GOLD analysis project Ga0334885, IMG submission 207233) | Sludge microbial communities from methane-producing bioreactor in Wageningen University, Netherlands - Granular Sludge_31_05-R1 | ecosystem: Engineered > Bioreactor > Anaerobic >...
CGCTTCGCGCGTACGATTTCATTCAGAGCCACCACGCACGCGGAGCGTGCGAAGATCAATCGCTTCGCGATTGGAAAAAGGTTCGCGCAAAGGTTAATATTTCACCGCCAAATGTAACTTCCGCTTCCGAAAGGAAACTGGATGACCGCGCCACAGGCGCGGAATGGGGCAAAAAACGGCGTCGCTTCGCGACAAACTCGCTGGGGACGGGCGCGCCGAAGCGCGCGGATTTGTCCTTGTTTCGTATCTAAAAGCTATATGAATATGTCCAAACCAAAATATTTTCTTTACGCTCGCAAATCATCAGAGGATGATGATAGACAAGTGATGTCTATTGAAGCTCAACTCTTTGAGCTTCGTGAATATGCGCGTAAAGAAAATCTTGAAATCCTGTCGGAATTTCAAGAGTCGAAAAGCGCAAAGACACCGGGGCGCGAAGTGTTTGGAAAAATGATGGAGCAAGTAGAGCGAAGTGATGGTGTTGGTATTTTGGCGTGGCACCCCGATCGTCTTGCTCGCAATTCTGTTGATGGTGGAAAAGTTATCTATGCCGTTGATACTCGCAAGATCGTGTCTTTGCGCTTTCCGACATTTTGGTTTGAACCTACCCCGCAAGGGCTCTTTATGTTGCAAGTGGCGTTCGGACAATCCAAGTATTATTCGGATAATTTGAGCGAGAATATCAAAAGAGGCGTCCGCCAAAAACTGCGCCGTGGGGAATGGTTGAACCTCGCGCCCTTTGGCTATGAGAACAATCCGAAAATTAGAAATATTGAACCGCACAAGACAAATGCTCGGATTGTTCGTCGTGCTTTTGAGGAATACGCCAAAGGGACGCATACGCTAAAATCTCTCGGCTTATTTTTGGCGGACTTGGGCGTGGTGTCTCGGAACGGAACGCCACTTGCCAAAGTTTCCATCAAACGGCTTTTGACGAACAGAGCATATCTTGGATTTATCAAACACAAAGACGAATGGTTTGATGGAAACTTTGAGCCACTTGTTTCTCCGCAATTGTTTGAAGCCGTGCAGAACGTATTGCAAGAGAAGTCGCAACCGCGTAAAAGGAAAAATAAACACGATTTTCCTTTTACCGGACTTTTTCGATGTGGCGAATGTGATTCTATGATTTCCGCACAGTGGACGACAAATCGCCATGGTACAAAGTATAGATATTACAGGTGTTCGAAAAAGCGCGGTCGCTGTTCGCAATCCTATCTGCAAGAAAAAGACCTTGCCGAGCAAATCAAGGCACGGCTTCAAACAATCTCGCTTTGCGATCGCTACACTGATTGGATGCTCGCGAAAGTGAAAGAGTGGGAGCGCGAGGAAGTTGGAGCGTCGCAAAGCGAGGTTCAAAATCTTTCCAATAAAATCAAAGCAAGCGAGGCGCGCTTGGAGAAACTTATCTCAGCCTATCTTGATGGCGATATACCAAAGGGAATGTATTTGAAAAAGAAAGACGAAAATATGCGCGCTCTCGCTGCTTTGAAAGAGGAAATGAAAGATTTTGAAAGCGGAAGAAACAAGTGGGTCGAACCCTTGCGGGAATGGATTTTAGATACGAAACAAACCGATTTTTTGTCCTCATCCGCTGATTTTCACAAAATCAGCTCCTTCGTCAAAAAAGTCGGAACGAACCCTATGGTTCGTGACAAATCCGCGCGCTTCGGCGCGCCCGTCCCCAGCGAGTTTGTCGCGAAGCGACGCCGTTTTTTGCCCCATTCCGCGCCTGTGGCGCGGTCATCCAGTTTCCTTTCGGAAGCGGAAGTTACATTTGGCGGTGTTTTTTGAACGAAGTTCGAACTTTTTTTGAGCAAAACCCCCAATAAGGAAGCCAGCCCCGCCACTGCTCGACAAGCTCGCCATACCACAGAAAAATACTCTTTGCTCTTTTCATTTTGCGCGCGACCGATTTCTTTTTCTTTTAATGAAAAGAGTATTTTTCTGCGGTGTTCTGCCCTCCAAGTATTCGGGCAGGTGGCGGGGCTGTCCACAATTTGATTTCGCAAAGGAAAAGCGGAATTCCCCCCAAACCCCCCTTCCGCTTTTCCTTTTCTCAAACGGAACGGGAGCGGAAGCAGGCGGGCAAAAATTCCTTCCCCCCAACCCCCTTCCTTTTTGCCCGCCTGCTTTGGCTTCGCCCCCAAAACTTTTCGGCGGGACGGCGGGACTATTTAATATTAAGCTTTTCTCCTCTTTTTTCAAAAGCCTCTTTTCCACCTTCAAGTTTTAGCAATTCTTCTCTATTTTTTGTGTCCTCAATTGTCGTTTCAATAACTTCTGTTTGTCCAGATTCATTTTTCAAAATGAAAATTTTCTCTGCATCTCCATTGATTACAAAATTGGCGTTATGTGTAGCAAAAATAATTTGGCGATCTGATTTTTTCTCTTTCAGCAAAGGTACAAGATAATTCGCAATCAGCGAGCTATCAAGATGAGCCTCTGGCTCATCGATGATGAGCGGATAATTGCCAAACAAAAGCAAAATTACAACTACCGCTGTACATCTTTGACCAAAAGACGCTTGTTCGACATCTCGATTATCATATTTGACTTGAATTATCTTGTTTAATTTTACATCGTATAAATGCTTATCTCTAATTGCTTGAAAGATTTGAAAATTTTTCTCTTCTTTGAAAACCTCATCAAGAAACTTTGTGTATTTTTTATCGCTTTTTTGGGATTGTTGAATAATTTTTCGAACATCGTCAAATGAATTTTTAGAAAAGGTTTGCTCATTACCAGTTATAAATTCACATACTTCTTTGCTTCGTTCCGTATCGTGATATTTTGAGAAAAAATGATTGTAAAATTCCTCTGCCAAGGCAACCCAAGCACCTTTTTCGTTGAAAGAATATTCAAGTGAAATTTGCTTGATGTCTTTTCCTTGATTGTCTTCAAACTGCTTCTTCAATAAATCCTGCAAGGGTTTTAATACTTCAGTAATTTTTGTTTCGTAGTTTTGTCTATTTGTATTTAATCCAGCAACAACACTTTCCAGCGTTGTAATCACTTTTGTTTTAGCCTCAATTTGAGCAGTCAAACTCTTAATTTCGCTTTCCAAATTCGTTATTTTTTGTGGGGCGGACTTGATCTGCTCAACGCTTTCAGGGGTATAGCCAGCTTTTTCGATTAGAGTCTTGGCCTTAGATTCCAATTCTGACAGAGCTTTTTTGATTTCTGTTTCCTTCTTTGCTTCATCTGCAAATTTTTCTTCTTTCAATAATTCAACCGCTTCAGCAATCTTGGCTATTGCAAGGTTATAGGCTTTTTCGTATTCAGTTTTTTCAACTTCTTCTTTCGATTCTTCAGATTCAGATTCTGGAATTAGTTCGGACAATGAATTTTTAAGATCGGATATATTTTCTTTCCAATCTTCTAACTTTTGCAATTCTTTTGACTTGTTTGTAATACCAGTAATAACCTCGTTATATTCTTTGCTTGATAACACTTTAACGCTACTTTCAAGCGTTCTTTTTTCTTTTTCTTTTCCAATTTTTTGATCCTCTAGAGTTTTCAAATCCGAAACAGCTTGAATAATTTGACCGAGCTTGCCTTTCAAAGATTCAATCGCTTCTTCGTATTCCTCTAAAATATTGCCCTCATGAGAGTTGGCTCTGTCGTAAATTGCTTGCGTAAATTTTGATTTATCTCTCGCAAAAGTTTCTATTTCGCTTTGAGCTAAAAACTCAAAAATTTCAGTTCCGCCAAAGGAAAAAATATTGTTGTCATTTGGATCAAAAGAGGGGCTTAAATTATCCCAAAACTTTTTCGGAGAATCTGGGTGATTGGAATGCAAGCCCAAAAAATTCAAAATGGTACTTTTTCCTGACCCTCTACCGCCGATGAAACAATTAAAATATGGACTTAAGCTATATGAGCCGTCATTCCCAGCAAAACAAAACTTATCTTCGCCAACTTTTGCGTCGGTGGGAATTTTTAGAGTAATTGTGTCAATCGTGTTTATCGGTTTTTTTGGTTTTTCCTCACCAATAAAAATTCTTGTTTCTGGCTCATAAACAATTTGCTTCAATCCTTCAAATGTCGGCTCGGCTTTAATCCAGCAATATTTATCAATCGGGTTGGAATCTTTATCCTTTAGCTTTCCAATTGGATAATTTTGAGCGTGTGAATCGCTTCCTTTTATACAAGCCTTTTTTCGTAAAAACCAACCGCGAAACTGATCTTGTGTAAATTTTACAGTTCCGTCAGTTTTCAAATCAGATTTCCAAAGGAAAAAATCAATTTGTTTTTGTCGTGAAGAACCTAAAACATCAGCAGTTCTTATGTAATTACTCTTTATCCATTCATCTGAATTCGGATCAATTTCATCAATACCGCCGTATTCATCATACGGAAGCCACAACAAAAACTTATCCTTAAATTTTTCGTCTTGGTTTAATTCAGTTAGCAAAGAATCAAGGGAGATTTTCTTGTCTTTCAGTTTGGCTTTGTCATCATAATCACTACTGATTTTTGTTCCATTACTTTTCAAACCTTTGATTAAATTTTCAATGTCAGCAATCTTTATTTGGTCATCAAAAATAATATGAAAATTGAAATGTGTTGCCCCGTTTGTTGTGGTGTTTTTGTTTTGCACGCTTTCGGTCATTCGAAATTCGACAACGGGCAAGATTTTTTTATCACCAATATCTAAATCGCCTTTGTAAATTTTTTCCTTGACTTGTTTGTAGCCCGCTACTGAAAAATAATCATTTATTCCGATAACATCACAATCAGCGTTTTTGAGTTGAGTTTCAAATTGATCAAAAGTACCAGAAAAGCCGTCAGAAGCTGGGCTATGCACATGCAAGTCCCATTTTCTCCATTCAGAGCCGATATTTGGTTTTTTCTGTTTCTCGTCCATATGCTATAAGATTTCAAAAATAGTTTCTTTGATACTCTCTTCCGCCTCCTCAATCTTGGCTTTCATTTCTGCAATTTTTCTTTGTTCAGAATCATATTTTTTTAGTATCTCTAATTGTTTTTTCATAGGTATCAAGGGGATATGTATTTGCTTAATATCCTTATTGGAAATATGAAGAATATTTACTCCCTTAGCAAAACTAGCTAAATCTCTCTTTAATGGGAAATTGAGCAACAGAGAAAGAAATTTTGAATTGATGCTTTTATTTCTTGTTCTGATTATATTTATATCTCCACCCAAAATTATTCCATCAGTATTTAATGCTCTTGCTATCGCAATTCCCATTGCGTCTGCCGTAGTAGTTGAAGGCACTAAAACATCACCTTCAACAGATAGCACTTTGCCTTCTAAGTTTGTACTGCTAAATACTTTATCAATTATTGGAGTATATAAAGTGTAAAGCTCGCCATAGTGAATACATTTGTTTTTTCCATTATCCACAATATCTTTTTTAGAAACCCCTTGTCCTCGTAAAAATTCTATTTCTCCTTGTGCCTCTAATTCCCCCAATGTTATCATCGTCCATTTTTTATTTTGACGATTTGTTATTTCCTTGTATCTATCGACAGTAAAACTATGGTCTATGTTTTCTAGAATTTGTTTTTTTGTAACTGAAAACGCATATTTTTCATCAGAAATTTTTTGTTTATTTTTCCATTCTCGAAGGGCTGAAAATACTTTTGGTAAATCGTTTTTTTCAATTGGCTTTCTTTGGGTTCCTAATTCAAAACCGTCATTTTTTACAGTAATAAAAACTATTTTTTCAGTATGTTTAGAAAATTCTTTATCTAAAAATAAAATTGATGTTTTTACTCCAGCATATGGTTGAAAAACGCCACTTGGTAATGATACAACAGCAAATAATCCCCAATTTTCAACTAAGTTCTTTCTCAAATTTTTATATGCATTATTTGACTGGAATATAATTCCTTCTGGAATAATTATTCCAGCTCTACCACCGATTTTTAGGTGTTCAGCAATATAATCAACAAACAAAACTTCTGCGCGACTAGATTGAATACTAAACTTTTTATGTGGCACAATTCCACCGCTAGGCGACATAAACGGCGGATTTGCAAGAATCACATCAAAAGTTTCGTCCCAGCGCTTTTCGCTTGTCAGCGAATCGTATTCGTGGATTTTTGGCTCTGGAAATCCGTGCAAATACATATTCACAAGCGCCAATTTCACCATATCGGGCGAAATATCATAGCCCGCAAGATTATTCATCAATTTCAACTTCTCGTCTGGTGTGAGCGGTTTTTCTTTGTTGGTTTTCAAAATATGCTTGTAGGCGGAAATCAAAAATCCAGCCGTTCCGCAAGCAGGATCAAGGATTGTTTCATTTTTCTTCGGATCAACGACTTCAACAATAAAATCAATGATATGGCGAGGTGTGCGGAATTGCCCTGCGTCGCCTTGGCTTCCGAGAATAGAAAGCAGATATTCAAAAGCATTGCCTAAATTTTCGCTGTGTTCGTAATTAAATTCGTTGATCTCTTTGAGGAAAAGCGAAAGCGTGCGAGGGTCATTGTATGGCAAAAATGCGCCTTTGAAAATATTTCTGAACAATTGCGGAATATGCGGATTTTTCGACATATTCGTAATTGCTTGAACATACAAATCAAGGCGTTCTTGCCCCGAAAGTTTATTGTCCAAAAGTTTCGTCCAAGCGTATTGCGAAAATCCGTTGGCGAAAAATTTCGCCTCTCCGCCGAGTTCTTCTGATTCCTTGTCCATGTCGTCCATAAACTTATAGACAAGAGCGGTCGTGATTTGCTCAACTTGTGCTTTTGGGTCTGGCACTTTGCCGACAAGGATTTGTCGGGCAGAGTCTAGTTTTCGTTTTGTAATTTGATCAAGCATAGTATTTTTGGTTACCTCATATAAACATTAACGGGAACATAGTCTTTCACATATTCAGGAACAGTTTCCCGCCAGCCGTTTAATTCTTTAAATTCTGACATCGTAAATCCAGCGTAAACATTCAACTCCGCAAATTGTTTTTTGTTGATTATGTCTCGGAATTTTTCGTCCGTAACATACGCTTTCAGATAATTTTTGATATGCGGAACATATTTGCTTTCTGGCTTGTAGATGGAAATAAACTTTTCGCATTCTTCTTCCAGTTTTTCGTCTTTGGATTTGAAAACATCAATCAAGCCAAAAGCTCTTTCCAAAAATTCACGCCAAGAAATACGGCGATCAAGATTTTCACTCTTGCGGATTTTTTCAAGATTCAAGAATAATTGCGGTTTGTCTTCGTATTTGTCGCGCATAATTTGCACGGCTTTGTCCCATTGTTCGTTTTCCACGGCTGATTTTACTTCTGTGTCTTTTTGCAATTCTTCGCGGGCTTTTTCAAAAAGTTTGCGATCAACTTTCATTCCTTCAATTCCAACAGGTATTTCTGTGAGAGTTTTTACTTTGTCAGGATTGAAAGTTTCGAATTCGTCAATATCAACGCCGACCGGTCCTTCTCCGCCTGTTCCTTTTTGCTTGATTGGTAATTGCAAAACCTCGTCATAATCAAATTTTTCTTCAAAGTATTCGCAGTTTGCGAAGAAATCGAAAAATTTGAAATGGTTTTTTGGCTTTTTGTGCTTCTCGCCGTATTCATCGGTATATTCAAAAGTGAATTTTCTCGTTCCTCGTCCTTTAATCTGAATAAAATCAGTCGGCGAAAAGACGGGGCGCATAAGCGCGAGATTCAAAATATCCTGGCAATCATAACCAGTTGTCATCATTCCAACAGTTACGCAAACCCTTGTTTTGCTGGATTTGTAATTTTCCAAAAACTTGGTGTGCCCATTTAGATTGTTGTTTGCGAAATTGATTGTGAATTGCTGGCTGTCGGCAATGTTTGAGGTAATTTGCACGGCAAAATCAGAATTGTATTTGTCGGGCCAAAGCTGGCTCGCCATTTGGTTGAGCGTTTGCGTTATTTTGGAAGCGTGCTTTTGGCTAACGCAGAATATAATGCTTTTGCCTATTTCACCGCTTATCGGGTCTTTGAAAGCGTTTTCAATAAATGTCTGGCAAAAGACGCGATTGGTTTTTTCTGAGAAGAATTTTTTTTCAAAATCCTTTTGGAAAAATGTTTCTTCGCTTTCTCCGCCTTCTTCATCTTCAACCATAACCGCATAACCCTTTTCGGATAGTAATTCGGTAGTGATGTCGGTTCGCGCGTCTGAAACAATGGGATTGATCAAAAATCCTTCTTTTACGCCGTCAAGCAAGCTAAAACGAAAAGTCGGCTCGCCGTTTTTACAGCCAAAAGTCGTGTAAGTGTCCAAGAGTTGCCGTCTTTCCCACGCTCGCGGGTCTTTTTGAGAAAGTTTTTGCGGATCAACATTTTTCAAATAATCTTTCGGCGTTGCAGTCAATCCCAATTTGTAGCCGATAAAATATTCAAAAACTGCCCGTGAGTTTCCTCCGATTGCTCGGTGTGATTCGTCGGCAATAACTAAATCAAAATCAGTCGGCGAAAATAGTTTTTTGTATTTGTCTTGAGAAGAAAGACTTTGAACGGTTGTAATAACGACTTCTGCTTTTTTCCAGTCATCACGATTTTGTTTGTAAATAACAGAGGAAAAATCATTGCTCAAATAGCGGACAAAGTTTTTGTGGGCTTGATCTTCCAATTCCAGACGATCAACCAAAAACAAAATTCTTTTCGCGTTTCCTGTTTTTAAAAATAGTTTGATAATTGCGGCGGAAATAAGCGTTTTTCCTGTACCTGTCGCCATTTCAAAAAGAAAACGATCATTTCCGGCTTCGGCGGATTTTTGCAAAGCGTGAACCGCTTTGAGCTGATAAGGTCGCAAAATTCGCAAATTTTCGTCCCAAAGGTATTGTTCGCGTGTCTCTTTTTTGAGATAACGGGGATCATCTTTGAAATTCGGGTTTTGCGTGAGGGCGATATAATCTTCTTTGACTTCTTCGTCCGCCAATTTTTGATTGTCGGGTTTGAAATCCTGCCTGTGCCTCAAAGATTCTTGCGTTGGAAATTCTGTGATAATTTCAGGATCGCCTCGTTCCAAATCCCAAAAATAATGAAGATTGCCGTTTGAGAGAATAACAAAGCGGGCGTTTTCAGTATGAGCATATTTTCTCGCTTGTTCTTTTCCGTCTAACGGATTTTTGTCTTCTTTTTTGGCTTCCAAAATAACGAGCGGGAAACCTTTTTCGTCAAGCAATAAAAAATCAATAAAGCCGTTTTTTGTAGATTCAAAATCTTCGCCGAAAGCGTCAATGTCTTTTTGGGTAAGTTTTACATTTGGCTCAAGCGAAATATTTGCTTGTCCTTTTTCATTATCAAAAAATCTCCAGCCCGCTTGTTCGAGGAGTTTGTTTATTTTTATTCGTGCTTTTGCTTCTTTAGAATTTGCCATAATTTTATTTCATTAAATCATCAAGCGAAACGCCGAGAGCGTCCGCTATTTTTTTGACGGTATCAATTGTTGGGTTAGGGGTTGATCCTGCCTCAATCTTTGCAATCGTATGAAAAGCCAAATCTGCTTTCTTTGAAAGCACATCTTGAGAAATACCGAGCTTGTTTCGGTATTTCTTTATATTGTCGCCAATTGTGGATTTTTCGTTTGACATATTCGTATAGTTTTACTATTATAGTTATATAGTATTAAAAACATCACTTATTTATAGTTAGTATATGAAATTTTTAGCATTTAGTCAAACAAAATTAGGGAGTTCCTTTGACATAACGCGCGCACGGGTGGGTGGGGCAAGCGTTATTCCTCTTTTATCTTCTCTTTTGTTTTCTGTCCCGCCGTCCCGCCGAAAAGTTTTGGGGGCGAAGCCAAAGCAGGCGGGCAAAAAGGAAGGGGGTTGGGGGGAAGGAATTTTTGCCCGCCTGCTTCCGCTCCCGTTCCGTTTGAGAAAAGGAAAAGCGGAAGGGGGGTTTGGGGGGAATTCCGCTTTTCCTTTGCGAAATCAAATTGTGGACAGCCCCGCCACCTGCCCGAATACTTGGAGGGCAGAACACCGCAGAAAAATACTCTTTTCATTAAAAGAAAAAGAAATCGGTCGCGCGCAAAATGAAAAGAGCAAAGAGTATTTTTCTGTGGTATGGCGAGCTTGTCGAGCAGTGGCGGGGCTGGCTTCCTTATTGGGGGTTTTGCTCAAAAAAAGTTCGAACTTCGTTCAAAAAACACCGCCAAGAATCACATTTCGAAAAATCAAGGTTGGAAGCCTCGGCGCAAAGCGCCTCGGCATGGTATTTTTCCGCTATTTTGAAGGCATTTTTGAAATCCAAAACCAAAGTGCGGTCGGCAATGCGGAAGTTCCTGTGCGAAAGCACAGAGAAAACGAAGTTTTCAGAACCAATCTTTTTTCTTTCGCTTTCAGCGAAAGGTTGAGCGTATTTTTCTTTGATTGCCCAAAAACTAATCTAAAAACAATATGGACAACATAAATTTACAAACCAAAAAGATTTTTCTCTATGCCCGCAAATCCACGGACGAACCAGAGCGACAAGTGCTTTCCATAGAAGCGCAAATGTTTGAATTGCGGGAATATGCCAAAAAGGAAGGATTGAATATCGTCCGTGAATTTGTGGAAAGCAAAACCGCTAAAGAGCCGGGGCGAGAAATTTTTAATGAAATGGTGACGAGCATAGAGAAAAATGAAGCCGAGGGAATTTTAGCGTGGCACCCTGACCGCCTTGCTCGAAATAGTATAGACGGCGGAAGAATAATCTACTTGGTAGATACTGGCAAAATATCCGCGCTAAAATTTCCCACTTTTTGGTTTGATCCGACACCGCAGGGAAAATTTATGTTGTCTATTGCTTTTGGGCAATCAAAATATTATGTGGATAATCTTTCGGAAAATATAAAGAGGGGTATTCGCCAGAAATTACGCAATGGAATATGGCCCGCTTGGGCGCCATTGGGCTATATAAACGACAAAAACGCCCGCTGTATCGCTGTGGACAAAGAAAAGGCAAAGTATATCAAGCGGGCTTTTGAAATGTACTCAACTGGCGAATATCCCCTCGCTCAAATCCGAAAGATTATCAATTCCTTGGGCTTGGTTGGCAAGAAAGGCAAAATGCTTTCCGTCTCAAATTATCAGTATATGCTGAAAAACAAAATTTATTACGGAATGATTGAATATAACGGAGAAATGTATGACGGAAAGCATGAACCGATTATCACAAAGAAACTTTTTGATTCCGTTCAAGAAGTGATGGCGAACAAAAGCAAACCGAAATCGCCAAAACTCAAACCTTATGTTTTTAGAGGATTTTTCCGTTGCGGAGAGTGTGGCTGTTTCATTACCACCGAAACGCAGAAAGGACATAACTATTTGCGGTGTACCAAACGGAAAAATCCTTGCTCGCAAAGGTATGCCAGAGAGGACGCCATCACTTCTCAAATAAAAGAAGAAATCAAAAAAGTTTCTTTGTCTTCCGCTTGGGCAAATGCTTCAATCAATTATTTTGAAAATGAAAAAATGAAGATTGCCCAAGCGGAAAGCTCTTTCGCCCAAAAAGCGAGAAATGAGCTTGTGGAGATAGAAACAAAACTTGATCGCTTGCTTGATTTGCAGTTAGACGGCAATTTATCGCAAGCGGAATATACCGCTAAAAAACACAAGCTCATTCTCACTAAAAAAGATTTGGAAGAAAAAATATCCGCTTTTGGGCGAAAGAGCAATAATCGGTTCGAACTTGCCATTGCCTTTCTAAAAGACGCCAACCAAGCCGAAAAATACGCTCAACAAGAAAATCCCGAAAGGATTCGGGATTTTCTCAAAAAGATTGGTTCGAACTTCCGCATTGCCGACCGCACTTTGGTTTTGGATTTCAAAAATGCCTTCAAAATAGCGGAAAAATACCATGCCGAGGCGCTTTGCGCCGAGGCTTCCAACCTTGATTTTTCGAAATGTGATTCTTGGCGGAGAGGGTGGGATTCGAACCCACGGACCGGTGTTAACCAGTCAACACATTAGCAGTGTGCTGCTTTCGGCCACTCAGCCACCTCTCCATGATTTCATACTTATAACTAACAACAAACAACTAACAACTAACAACAAATTAATGATTAGTTTTTAATTTCTTTTTAAATGCTGATAACTGTTTGACTAATTCTAATACTTTATCTTCTATTAGTTTATTATCTTGTATTTTAATTAAATTTAGTTGTAACGCAATATCAAATCCGGCAACAACTTCATAAGCAGATTTAATTGAAATTGTAATATATCTTGCAAATTCAATATCTGAACTACTTCCTGATCCTTCAGCAATATTCAATATAATTGATATTGTTGCTCTAGAAATTTGATCTGCTAATTTCGGTTCTTTATTAATTATATTATCTTTAATAATCTTGTTTGTTAAGCTACAAAACATCTTAGCATCTTGATATACTTTAAATTTTTTAAATCTAAATCTTTTCATATTTCTATGTTATTAGTTATAAGTTAATTGTCATAAGTAATTTATTCCATGGCGGAGAGGGTGGGATATCTCACTCCTCGGAAACCCACGGTTTTCCGACGCTCATATTCATTCGCTGCCTTCCTCTAAGGGAAAACAACTGTTTTCCCGACCCCTTTCATGTTCGAATCCACAGCCACCCAGCATAGCTCGATAAATCGAGCGACATTGGGTGGCGGAGAGGGTGGGATTCGAACCCACGGAACCCGTAAGGGCTCAACTGTTTTCAAGACAGTCCCGATCGACCACTCCGGCACCTCTCCGTGATTTCATACCAACAACTAACAACCAATAACCAACAACCAACAACTAACAACTAACAACTAACAACTTATAACTTTTAGCGGACCAATACATAATCTGTTTATTTTATTCGGACCTAGACTGATTCGTTTTGGTTGTTCTTTAAAACAACTATATAATTAATACATAGCAATATTGATATTATAAATAATTTTAGGTTGAAAATCAATGCTTTTTCTGTTAATATTAACCTAATATATATTATTTTAATAGATACTTGGCAGAAAGTACTTATGCGCCTATAGCTCAGTGGATAGAGCGTGAGATTGCGGATCTCAAGGTCGGAGGTTCAAGTCCTCCTAGGCGCACCACAGGCATTTCAGGCGGGGAGCACCAAATTGTGGGCATAAAGGTTAGCCGTTCGTATCGGCTCAAGGGCATCTTGGTTAATTAAAGCTAGAGGAATGATTCGAATATGACATTTTTGTACATAAATAAAATAGGTCAAATAGGAATGAATTATGCCAGAGCTTAAATTCCTATTCGACGATAGGCGGGTTCTCAAAGGCTTTATTTGTTATGAATTTATTAAAATCAATTGATAATAATATCATTTATCCAATTTATAATTTGATAAGTTTGTATTTGTCGAAAAGGGTAATGAATTACTATAAGACTGTTTACGCTGATGAAAATCAAAAATCACAAAATTTAGATTATAAATCTGGTAATCTTGGCTATGCATATATTCACTATGCAATTATTAGAAATACTCAACCTAACAGAATTTTATGTATTGGATCTATGAGAGGATATATACCTTTTATTTGCGCCATTGCCTGTAAAGATAATAAAAATGGAATAGTTGATTTTGTAGATGCAGGATACGATATAAAAGACAAAAAACATACTGGAAAGCATTTTTTTGGCGATGGATTTTGGAACAAGATAAATATTAAAAAACATTTTTCTTATTTAAAAGCTAATCAATATATAAATACATATATAACTACTTCTAAAAAGTTTGCACAAAAATGTTCTCAAAGAAAATACGACTATATACATATTGATGGAGATCATACTTATAAAGGATTAAAGCTTGATTATAAATTATATTGGAATAAATTGAATAAAGGTGGATTTATGGTATTTCATGATATGAGTCAAAAAGGCTACAGGCAGGGTTTAAAATGGGAAATGTGGAAATTTTGGAACGATTTAAAAACAAAAAATAAATCATGGATTGAATTTCCCGATCAAAGTTTATCAAATATTGGTGGTATAGGCATTATTCAAAAACAATCTGACTGATTTTAATTTAGTAGATTTTTTAGTATAATAAATCTAAATAGTAATATTTATTAATTTTGGAGGTTAAATGGAAAATCAAACACAAAATCAACCAGTTAAAAAGAATAACACCGGTTTAATTATAGCGATAATTGTTATAGTTATTTTGGTGTTGGGTTTAGGTGGCTATTTTCTTACAAGATATTTGACCAGAATGGCTGGTGAAAAAATTGTTTCTGGTTTAACAGGAGCTGATGTGAAAATCGGTGATGATGGAAGCTATAAGATTACAGATGGAGATAGTACATTTGAGGCTTCGGCATATGCAAGTTGGCCAGAAGATATGCCAAAAGATGTTTTGAAGTATGATTCTGGTAAAATTCTAATGTCAGCAAAAATTAGTAATCCAAGTAAAGGTTGGTCAGTAGCAATAGAAAACACCAACAAAGATTATTTTAATCAATATAAAACAAAACTCAAAGCAAGTGGATGGGTAGAAATAGGTGAGATGGATTATACAGTTGATATTATGCAATTAGAGAAAGACAATTTAAATTTAATTTGCATATTTGATAAGGACTCAAACGGAGTAAACATAACTGTTACGGAAAAATAACTATGTTTAATTGGCTTTCAAATATTTTTGGTAAAAAAAATGAAAACAAGCAATTAAATAATTTTGATTCATCAATACATTTTGATAAACCAAAATGTATTAATTGTTTAAATTGTGTTAGATCTTGTGCTAAGTACAGTGTTACATTTTTGGAGACTCAAAAAGATAGTTCAAATCAAAAAATTTATCCAATTTCTTCTCCAAACTCAAAAAAGGATTGTATTTATTGTGGTCAATGCACATCTCATTGTCCGACAGGAGCATTTAGTGAGGTAGAAAATATTTTAGATGTAAAAAAAGCCATTGCTGATAAATCAAAAGTTGTAGTATTCCAATTCGCGCCTTCAATAAGAGTAAGTATTGGAGAAGAGTTCAATTTACCACATGGACAAGTAGTTACCGATCAATTGGCTCAAGCAATAAGGGAGTTAGGTGTAGATTATGTTTTTGATACTTCAGTTGGAGCTGATTTTACTACTAATGAAGAAGCCAAAGAAATGATCGAAAAAATTTCTTCTGGCAAATGTCAAATACTTTTTTCTTCATGTTGCCCCTCTTGGGTTAAATTTGTAGAATTTTATTATCCAGAATATATTCCAAATATTGCTACAGCCAGATCACCACAAATGATTTTAGCAGGTTTAATAAAAACATACTGGGCCAAACAAAAATCAATTGATGCCAAAGTAATTGTAAATGTTTCTGTAATGCCCTGTACTTCAAAAAAATATGAGATTCTACGACCTGAAAATAAAGTTGATGGTGTACAAATGATTGACTATGTTATTACTACCCGTGAGCTTGCTAAAATGCTTAAAGAAAAAAGCATTGATATTGCTAAAATTACACCAAAACCAGCGGATAATCCTTTAGGGGAACCATCAGGTGCCGGAGTTATTTATGGCGCTTCGGGAGGTGTAATGGAATCAGCATTAAGAACAGCATATTGTAAAATGACTGGTAAATGTTTAAAAAATATTGAATTTACCCAAGTTCGTGGGATGCAAGGCATTAAAGTAGCCGAAATTAATATTAATTCAAAAAAAATTCGTGTTGCAGTAGTAAATACAATACCAAATGCAAAAAAAATACTTGCAGAATTAAAACAAAATCCAAGTGCTTATAGTTGTGTAGAAGTAATGGCGTGTCCTGGTGGATGTGTTGGTGGTGGAGGACAGCCAAAGCCAGTTAATGATCAAATAATTCAAAAACGCATTGAAGCACTTTATAAAATAGATAAAGATAAAAAAGTTCGTATTGCTAGCGAAAATCCAATTTTAAAGCAAATTTATAAAGAGTTTTTAAAAGATGATGCAATAATTAAAAAAATTTGCCACACAAGTTATAGCAAAAAGGCAAAAGAGGTGAAATAAATTTTTTACAAGGATGAGGGGCTCGAAGTTTCGAAGCCCACCCCTTATTCTTGTAATATCCCCGCCTGCCGTCGCTATGCTCAGGCGTTGCGGGCAGGCAATCCCCGGCACGACTTTTATCATAAACAAAAATTATATAAATTTATTCTAAAATTTTCAAAACTCGCGATTACACTCAGACAGTTGAAAATTTTGATAAAAATTTAATAATTTTCTTTCTGTAAAAGGAAAGAATTATAAATTATAAAAGAAAGGAATTCAATGAATCAAATTAAAGTGATCGAAATTAAAAAACAAAAAACCTTGCAAATAATTAAGTTTATAATTTTATTAGGCATTGCGTCACTTTTGCCCGCAGTAGTACACAATCAAATAATTACTGGTTCAGTTATTAATGCTACTTTATTTTTAGCAGTGTTAACTCTAGACATTCAATCAGCGATTTTAATAGGTTTAATTCCTTCGATTGTGGCGTTATCGGTTGGATTATTACCAGCTCCACTTGCTCCCATGATTCCGTTTATTATGTTTGCAAATTCACTATTAATTATAGTTTTTAATTGGCTCAAAGAAAGAAATTATTGGTTGGGAGTTATCGTCGCGAGCTTAATTAAATTTTTATTTTTGTTTGGTGCTAGCTCGATTGTTATTAATTTACTTTTAAAACAGGAATTAGCTTCAAAAGTAAGTATTATGATGAGTTGGCCGCAACTTGCAACTGCAATTATTGGCGGAATTATTGCTTTTGGGGTTTATAAAATAGTTAAAAAATAATTATTTTAAAATAAGATTGTTAATTTGTTTTTGGGCGTCTATAATAACATCGCCTGCAGTTTCATTTTTGTTTGCATGAGTTTAACTACTACTTGCTTTCAGTGTCACTACCTCACAAATTAATAATCTCTTTTTTTATCAACAATTAATTTTGGATTTTTAAATAGGCAATTTTTTCTTGCTCTTAACCCTATAAAAATGTATAATATATTTTAGAACTTAAGAGCGGATAAATTAAAGAAATAAAAATAATATCAAAATTCTTTGTCAAATATTTTAGTAGTTTGCTCGTAAGCTTATAAGTTTATACATTTGTATTTTAATTATGTCGTTAACTAAAAAAGTTGCATTTAACACTACCCTTCAAATTATCGGTAAAATAATTACTACCGGTCTTTCTTTGGTATTGGTCGCGGCATTAACGCGTTACTTAGGAGTTGCTGGGTTTGGTGACTATACCACAGTGTTCGCATATGTTTCATTTGCTGCAGTGCTTGCGGATTTTGGATTCTTTTTAATAATGGTTAGAGAAATTTCTTATCGAGAAAAAGAAATCCAAAAAATTGTTAATAATACCATGACCTTAAGAGCAGTCGTAGGTATAGTTGTTTTTACATTGGCCTTTTTAATTAGTTTGCTGATTCCTGTTTATTCAACTACGGTTAAGCTTGGTATAGGTGTAATTAGTTTTGGTTGGTTTTGGATTACTCTTAATTCTACTTTTGTTGGTGTCTTCCAATCAAAGTTAGAAATGTATAAAACAGCTATTACAGAAGTTATTGGCAGGATAATAATATTTGTTTTAGTTGTAATTTTTATTAAACTCAATTACTCCTTAATTGCCATTTTATCAGCTTATTCAATTGGTAATATTGTTAATTATATTTTAAGTATGATTTTAGGCAGAAAATATGTTATTTATAAACCTGAATTTGATTTTAAGTTTTGGAAGAAAATGTTTTGGCAAGCTTTACCTATGGGAATTGTTTTAGTTTTAGGTTTAATTTATTTTAAAGTCGATACAATAATGCTTTCTGTAATGAAAAGCAGTGTAGATGTAGGAATATATGGGGCACCTTACAAAATAATTGAAGTTTTGCAAATCATACCAGGTATTTTTATGGGAAATATTTTTCCGATTATTACAAGATACATAGTTGAAAAAGATCCAAGAGTTAATCCTACTTTGCAAAAAGCATTTGATTTTTTATCTTTGCTGGCCATGCCAATCGTTTTTGGTACAATAGTGCTTGCTCAAGAAATCATTAAATTTGTGGCAGGACCTGATTTTGTTACTGCAAACACTGTAGGTACTTTTTTAGGACGCCAGGCCACTTCACCTTTAGTGTTGCAAATTTTAATTATAGTTGTGGGGTCTTCATTTATTTCGATAATTTTTAATAACACTGTAGTGGCCTTAGGAAAACAAAAAGAACTAGTGGTTACTTATATAGTGTTAGTTTTGGTGAATGTTGTGTTAAATTTACTCTGGATACCAAAATATAGCTACATGGGAGCTACTTTTGCGACCTTGATAACTGAAGTGTTGGTATTAATTTTAACAGCAAGAATTATGTATAAATATATTAATTTTAAAATCAACTATTCGATTTTTCTTAAAGCATTGTTTTCAGCAATTGGTATGGGCGTTTTAATATATTATTTTCCATACAAAAACTTATTTTTACAAATTATAGTCGGATTTTTATCTTATTCAATTTTGATATACTTAACAGGAGCTGTTAATAAAGAGATGGTTTTAACTTTATTTAAGAAGGATGCCACTTAAGCTATAAAAAAGGAATAAAATGAGAATTGGAATAGATATTCAAACGGCACATAAGCTCAAAACTGGTTTTGGTAATTATGTGAGTAGTTTAATCAAATACTTAAATAAGGTTGATAAAAAAAATGAATATTTTTATTTTAAACCAACAGAAAAAACCGACCTAAACACCCCTAAAAGAATATGGTGGGATCAGTTCGTTTTGCCTAATATTTTAAAAAAAAATAATATTGACTTATTCCACCAGCCTTGTTTTTCAGTTCCATTTTTTTATAAAGGAAAAAAAATTGTTACAGTTCATGATTTGGCAATTAAGCATTATCCCAAAGGTATTCCTTTGCCATCAAGAACTTTTTTTTCGTATTTTATGCCTTTTACCTATAAATATGCCGATCATATTATTACTATTTCAAATTATACGAAAAAAGACATTATTAAATATTTAAAAATTCCAAAAGATAAAATAGATGTAATACATCTAGCGGTTGATCAAGATTTATACAATACAAAAAAAATTGATAAACATTTTTCACAACAAACTATTAAAAAATATAATATTTGTAATAAATATTTTTTAACCGTCAGCGAACTTCACCCAAGAAAAAATCTTGAATTTTTAATTAAGGTTTTTGCCAAATTTTCAAAAAAATTTAGCAATTATCAAATGGTATTAACTGGTAAGCCAAATCAATACTCAAAGAAATTAAAAAAAATAGCCGAGGATTACAATATTTCGCAAAAAGTAATTTTTTCTGGTTATGTTAGCGATGATGAGAAAATTATTTTATATAAAAATTGCCAAATTTTTTTATACCCTTCGCTGTTTGAAGGATTTGGACTCCCTCCGCTTGAAGCAATGGCTTGTGGGGTTCCGGTGATTTCTTCTAATACTTCTTCCCTATCAGAAATTATTCAAGATGGAGGAGTGCTTGTTAAGCCAGATAGTGTAGATGAATGGATTTATGCAATAACAAAAATTATTACTAACAAATCTTTTAATTCAAATTTAAAGGCAAAAGCTACTCGGCAATCAAAAAAATTTTCTTGGGAAAAATGTGCAAATACTACAATCGAAGTTTATAAAAAAGTATTAGATATAAGACAAAATAAAAATATTCTTATTATTAAAAATCCTTTTGAGTCGCAAGGTTATAGTGGCGGTGAAGTTCACACTATGCAAATTGCTCAACATTTACGAACTTGTGGTCATAATGTTTTTTTTGCTGGCAGTTGTCCCGATTTATTAAATAAAGCCAAAGAAAAAGGATTTAAAACAGAGTTTATTGATTTTGGTGGACAGGAGGCAGTTACCGAAAAATCGTTATTAAAATTTATTTTTACTTGGCCATTTATTTACTTTAAATATGTAAGCTATCTAAAGAAAGTAAAAAAAGAAAAGAAAATTGATATTTTATATTTAATTTCCTGGAATGAAAAATTTTTGCTTGCGCCAATTGCTACAAAACTCGGTATGAAAGTTTTTTTTGTTGAGCATCGTTTGATGGGGCGTTTTATATTTTGGAATCCTTTTAGATTTTTTTATCAATATGGTTCAAATTTTGCAAAAATTATTGCTGTGTCCAACGCAGTAGAAAAAGGTTTAATAAAGGTTGGTATTAAAAAAGAAAGAATAAGAGTTATACATAATGGAGTGGAAATAAAACAATTTAGTCAGAATAAAAATATAATGTTTAGAAAAAAAACCAATGAAATAGTTGTAGGCACAGTGAGTAGATTGAGTGATGATAAGGGAATAAAATATTTATTAGAAGGTTTTAAAATTGCAAGTTGTAAGAATTCTAATTTAAGATTAAAAATTATTGGTAGTGGGCCAAAAGAAAAAGAATTCAAAAATTTATCTAAAGATTTAGGACTTTCAGACAAGGTAGAGTTTTTAGGTAGAGTAGACAGAAAAAAAATCCCAAATTTTTTAAATAGTATAGATATATTTATTTTAACTTCTGTTTGGGGTGAATCTTTTGGTATAGTATTAGTTGAAGCAGGTATTATGGAAAAACCCTGTATTACAACAAATATTGGTGGAATGCCAGAAGTTGTATTAAACAATAAAACAGGATTAATTATTAAACCATACAGTTCGCAAGATGTATCAGATGCTTTAGCAAAACTAGCAAAAAACAAAAAATTAAGAATTAATATGGGCAAAGAAGCTGCAAGAAGAGTTAAGAATAATTTTTCTTTAGAAAAAATGTTAAAACAAATAGATAATTTATTTTTTTCGGAACAAAATTAATATGCCAAAAAATACACCACAGAAAAAATTGATAATTGTTAGCGATGATATTAGACGCGATTCGCATGTTGCTACTAAATATTTTAAAAAAATTAAAATATTTCATTTTTATAGAAAAGCGCGATATTCAGATATGACAAAAGATGATTTTGAAAATACAGTAAAATATCAAGATCATTCTGATTTATATAACAAATTATTAAAATATAAACCAGATATTATACAGGGTCCCGAACCATATGCATCTAAAGCTGCTTTTTTAAACTCTTTAACAGCTTTAAAATATTGTAAAAAATTTAAGATTCCTTTTTTATTTCCAATGTTTGAAAATGTTACTGCAACAAAAAAATTTGGTTTTCTCCTTGGAAAAATTATGCAAATATATCTAAAAAAATATGTTAATGCTTCTTGTTGTGTTGTTGCGTTAAATAAAGGTGCGGTTAAGGAATTAACTAAAATCGGTATTAAAAAGGAAAAGATTGTGAGAATGATTTGGGGAACTTGGGGCATTGATCAAAAAGAATTCTTTCCGGATTCAAAACAGCGTTCAAAAATCCCAACTTGCTTATTTGTTGGTAAAATAGAAGAACAAAAGGGAATTAATACAATCATTAATGCCTTAAAAATTGTTAAAACTAAAGTAAAAAACATTCAACTTATTGTTGTTGGGTTTGGTTCTTTAGTTGATAAAATTAAAAAACAACCGAATGTTAAATATATAGGTTTGGTTAAAAATAAAGATATTCCAAAATATTTTAGAGAAGCATGGGTTACTGTATCCCCATCCATCGCTACAAAAAAGTGGGAAGAGCAGGTTGGAATGGTTAATATTCAATCTATAGCCTGTGGTACACCAGTTATTTCCACCTATTCTGGCGCAATACCGGAATATTTACCAGACAAGAAAGCAGGTTTACTTGTTAAGGAAGATGATCATAAAGATTTAGCTGACAAAATTGCTCATTTATTGACAAATTCAAGATTAAGAAACAAGCTTTCTCAAGACGGTCTTAAATATTGCAAAAGCCGATATTTAGTAGAAGATAATATCAAAAAAGCAGAAAACTTAATTTTAGAAATTCTGAAAGGTGATAAAATATAAAATGTGGCATAAAATTGATAAAAATTTAAAAAATTTAATATTTGTTGCGGGTGTTATAATTTTTTGTATTGTCTTTTCTAATATCATTTTTTTATTTTCCTGGAATGCTTTAATATTAATTCCAATACTAGTAATTGGTTTTTTATTAATTTATTATTTTACAAAAGATCCTTTTATTGGACTAATTTTTATCATATTTTTTCTACCTTTTGAGAGGATTCCAAGTTTTGATGCTGGTTTTGCTACTTTAAAAATCAATCAATTTTTAGGTGGAATATTAATTTTTGCCTGGATACTTTCAAAGCTTTATAATAAAAAGAAATTTTCTCCTAATGCTTTAGTTTGGCCTTTGGTATTATTTTTGCTGACTGGTTTTGTTTCGGTTATGTATTCTTTATATTTTTCTCGCGCACTAATGGTTTTTATATTTATTTTATTTACTGTATCGTTATTTTTTATTACAGTCGATCTTATTAATTCAAAAGAAAAATTAAAAATAATAAGTAAAGTTTTATTATACTCATCACTAATTGTTTGTGGTTTTTCAATTTTTCAATTTATTGGTGACTCAGTTGGTTTGCCAATAACAATTACTGGTATGAATAAAGGTTTTACAAAAGTGATAATGGGTTTTCCTAGAGTTCATGCTTTTTCTTACGAACCGCTTTATTTGGCAAATTACTTATTTATTCCGCTTGGAGTTTTTACTGGTTTATTCTTTGAAAAAGTAGATTTTATTAAAAGACATTATCTTATCGCAACTATCGCATTAATAATTTTAATTATGATTCTTACTGTTTCAAGAGGTGCTTATTTAGGACTTATTGCCTTTGGTTTAGTGTTTGCATTTTTTGAAGCTAAGAAAGTTTTTAGTATTAAATACATAATTACTGCAATTGCAATATTGTTTATTGCATTTTATGGTTCGATTTCTTTTATGAAATATGCAACCCCAATCGCTTATGACAGATTTGTAAGTCATGCAACTTTAGAAGATTATGGTAAAGGGGAGTCAACAGAATCTAGAATGAAAGCGTGGCAAGATGCATTTGATGCGTATTCTGAAAAACCATATACGGGCGTAGGGCTTGGAAATTTTGGGCCATGGCTTGCCGGTTATCCTAACCCAGAAACTGTAGAAAATTGGAAGATTGTTAATAACGAATATATGGAAATTTTAGCAGAAACTGGAATTTTTGGATTTATTTCCTTTATAATATTTTTGTTAATTATAATTATTAGATCTTTTATTGCATATTTTAAAGTTAAAGACCCGCTTTTAAGAGCTTTTCTAGTAGGACTTCTAGCTTCTACTATTGCAGTATTGGTTCAATATAACTTTTTTTCAACTTTATATATTGTTCATATTTGGGTTCTTTTTGGTCTTCTGGTGGCAGTACAGAATTTAATATTTATTGAAAAAAATAAAGGATAGCTGTGATATACTTAATCGCATTTATAATATTTGCTCTTCCAAGTTATTTAATAAAATTTTCAATATCTGTTCCACTGGCAGGGGGAGTTAGCATCCCAACCACTTTTTTAGAAGTTTTAATTTATATAGCAACAATATTAACTGTTATATTTAGTATAAAAAATAAAGATATTAAGCCATACCTAAAAGCAAAAAAATATTTTATCCCAATAATATTATTTATTTTAGCAGGGTTAATTTCAATTTTTATTAGTGCTGATAAGATATCTGCGTTGGGATTATTTAAAGCTTATATTGTTGATCCAATCCTTTTATTTTTCGTAATAATTTTTAATATTAAATCTAAAAAAGACATAAATTTAATAATTAATTCTTTAATTTTAAGTGGGGTTGTGGTCGCTATTTACGCAATTTATCAGAGAGTGGCGGGAGATATCACTTCTGATGTAAGAGTTTTGAGTTTTTATAAATTTTGGCCAAATGCGTCAGCAAATTATGTTGGCTTGTATCTTGCTCCTATTTTAGTTTTAATTGCGGGATATAGGTCAATTAGAGAGAAATTATTTAAAAAAAATACTTTAATATTCTATGATATTAGTTTTTTTGTGTGTTTAATCGCAATTTATTTAACCGGTTCGCGAGCAGCCGCTGCATCAGTTGCTTTAGGGCTACTACTAATAATTTTTGTTAAATATTGGAATTACATTAATAAAAATTTATGGCTAAAAATTTTAATACCAATTTTAATTGTGGCAGGTTTACTATTTTCCTATAACGCATTAAGACCAGATTTTTCTTTAAATGAAACAGACGGTAGCAGAATCACTTCATCAAACAACATTAGATGGGAAATATACAAAACTACCAGTGAAATTTTAAAATCAAACTGGCTTTTTGGAGTTGGGTTCGGTAGTTATCAAGATCATTTTAAAAATCTAACCCAAGGTAGAATAAATTACCCAGAATATATTGCTCCTTATGCTTTAACTCCACATAATTTATTTTTAAATATTTGGGTTAATCTTGGGTTGTTGGGAATATTAGCTTTTATTTGGATTTTATATATATATTTTAGACAATCTGTTCGGGGTAAAGAGTTATCAATTGTTTTAGGTATTGTAATGATTTCAATTATTGCTTATGGTGTAATTGACACGCCATATTGGAAAAACGATTTATCGGCAGTTTTCTGGTTAATTGTTGGATTAGTGGTAGTTTTAAAAAATTCAAAATATATTCTCGAAGAATAAATTATTTATATTACATTCAAAGATAATATTTTTATAGTATGAGTTGTAAGCTAGAAGTCAAAAATTATTTTTAATGTTTACAACCAAAGGAGTAAAAAATGGCAATAAAAATTAAAAGTATTTTTCAAAAAATTAAAGCGTTATTTGACAAATACCCATGGCTGTATATTGTTTTAATGTTTATTTTTTGGAGATTGATAATTCAGATTGTTGTTTGGTGGGGAGATATAAGATTTGATGATGCTGGATATCCTTATCCTACCGCAGTACCAGGAACGAAATTTCTTGCTGCTTGGGCCAAATGGGATTCAGTTTATTACTATGAAATAATGAATAATGGATACAATGAGCACATACTTGAATTCTTTCCTTTATTCCCATACATTTCTAAAGCAGTAAACTGGATTATCGGAAACCATCAATTAATTGCTACAACTTTTGTTGTTAATTTCTTTGCACTTGCTTCTTGTCTTATGCTTTATGATTTAGCTAAGTTGGAAAACAATAATGATGAAAAATTTGCTCAAAGAGCAGTTTTCTTTATGTTAATTTTTCCAAGTGCATTTTTTTTGGTTGCTCACTATACCGAAAGTTTATTTTTGTTTTTATTAATAACATCGTTTTATTGTATTCGAAAAAAAGCATATTTTAAGTCAGGTATTTTTGGTATGTTTGCCAGCGCAACTCGTGCGACCGGTATTTTAGCATTTCCGGCACTTATTGTTGATCAAATGGGTGACACATGGTCAGAAATAAAACAAAAGATTGTTAAAAGAAAAATTGAATGGAAAAAAATTTTACCGTTGTGTTTGGTTCCACTTGGATTTATTGCTTTTTTGCTTTTAGCTCAAGTGCAATTTAATAATCCATTTAAGATGTTTGAGGCGCAAAAAGCTTTTGGTAGAAAGGTTGAAATTAATTTATTAAAACCAGTTCACAAAGAACTAAAAAATATTTTTAATCTTAATCTGTTTTATGACGAAATCCCAACAAACGCCTTTAATTATGTATTATTTTGGAGCTTATTCCTGATTGCTGTAATTTTGTTATTTAAGTATTCACGACCTAGTTATGCTGTTTTAGGTTTCCTTTTTTTTGCAGTGCCTGCATTTAGCGGTACTTTAATTAGTATGAATAGATTCTTGCTAACACTTTTTCCAATTTACTTCTTATTAGCTAAGCTTATACCTCCAAATACTATTTGGGAAAAATTATATATAATTTTTTCTTTTGCATTTTTTATACATATTATGCTACTTTTTACCAATGGATTTTGGGTAGGGTAATTAATGTCAATTAATAAGAAAATAATATATATATCTGCAGTAATTTTTATTTTAGCTTTCGGCTGGCGATTAGGGGGAATAAATTCTCAGGGTGAAACTTGGGACGAAATCGCTTATTACAATGCTAGTCAAAAGTTTTATAATAATGTTCAGAACAGGGATTTTGAGGCAAAAAGTTGGGACGCCAACAAAGAGCATCCGCCAATAGCAAAATATATTTATGGTTTGGTGAGTATAAATTCTTTTCAAAATGATGAGGTTGATTATACTAACGGAAGAGTTGCGTCAGCTTTTATGGGAGCACTTACAGTTTTAATTGTATTTTTTCTAGCAAAAGATTTGTTTTCAACCCGTGTTGCTTTTTTATCATCTTTAATTTTAATATTTATTCCTCATTTTGTTGGTTTAAATAAGGTTTATGGGCTCGATACCCCAACAGCTTTGTTTTTTGTATTAACAGTTTATTTATTTGTTAGGGCAATTTTAAATTCTAGTCATACTTTTTATATTTTATCTGGTATAAGCTTAGGTCTTGCAATCGCAACTCGCTTTAATAATTTTTTATTGTTCATTCTGCTACCTATTGTATTTTTTATTTTAAAGGGAAAAGATATTTTAAAAGGAAAAGATAGAAAATTTTTGTGGTATATATTATTTATTCCACTTATTGCAGGATTAGTTTTATTTGCTAGTTGGCCGTGGCTTTGGAGTAATACAATAGAGCACTGGAATTTAACTATTGGTCATTGGGGAGGGATTAAAGAATTATATTTTGGTCAAATTGTTTCTCCGGGTTATTATTATTATTTTGCGTACTTTTTATTTTCTACACCTTTATTAATTTTGATATTATTAATTCCTTTTTTTATTGATACATTCAAAAAATTAAATAAAAATAATTTTGTTATTCTTGCGTGTTTTCTAATAATGTTTTTAGTTTCTTTATCCCCGACAAAACAAAACGGTATGAGATACATTATTGCAATTTATCCTTTTACAGCAATCATGGCTTCAATTGGTTTTTTTTACTTAATTAAAAAACAAAAATCAATAATAATTGGCTCTATCGTAATACTGCTATATTTAATTAGTATTAATATTTTTCATCATCCATATTATTTAACATACTACAATGAACTTTTGGGTGGGACAAAAGGTGTTTTTAATAATAAAAATTTTTCAATTGGTTGGTGGGGTGAAGGAATAGAAGAGGCATGTGAATGGATTTCTAAAAATTCAAAACAAAACTCCACTGTTTATATTAATACATTACCTGACCACACTACTGGAGGTAAGCTAAGGGGTGACATAATTAAAACAACAAAAAAACCAGACTACGATCCCGATTATATTATCTTAAATATCAATAATATTTGGTATAATCAAATAGAGCTCAACGATCAATATGAATTAGTTCATCAAATAAAATCTGCCAGCGTTCCATTTATTTACATATATAAGAAAGATAACTAATGAGAAAATTATCTGTAGTTATTCCTGCATACAATGAAGAGAAAAGAATGCCAAAAACATTAAAAAGTGTTTTGGGTTTTTTATCAGTGCAAGCATATACATCAGAAATTATTGTGGTTGACGATGCTAGTTCTGATAATACTTATGATTTGGTAAAAAAAATCGATTTTAGAAAATCAAAAACAGATTTAAAAATTTTGCAACACGCCTACAACAAAGGTAAGGGCGCAGCGGTAAGAACAGGTGTATTAGCTTCCGAAGGGGATTATATATTATTTATGGATGCAGATAATTCTACGGATATTTCTGAAATTAAAAAATTATTGCCTTTTATTAAATCTTATAATATAATTATCGGTTCCAGGTATCTTAATAAAAATAGTGTAAAAATTAAACAACCATTATTAAGGCGCGTGATTAGTCGATTAGGTAACCAATTTATAAAATTATTTTTAAAGTTGAATTATGCCGATACACAATGTGGATTTAAATTATTTGAAGCCCAAACAGCAAAAAAAATTTTTTCAAAAATTACAATAAATAGATGGGGTTTTGATATAGAGATTTTATTTATCGCAAAAAATTTTGGTTATAAGGTTAAAGAAGTTCCAGTTGATTGGTACGATTCCCCCAATTCTCAACTTAGAAGTGGAAAAGCCGCCTATAATACATTAAAAGAATTGATAAAAATCAAAAGCAATTATAAAAAAGGTCTTTATAAATAATGAAAACACTTATTTGTATTCCAACTTACAATGAAGCAGAAAATATTAAAAAAATATTACTTACAATTTTTGATTTGAAATTAAAAGATGTAGATATTTTAGTAATCGATGATAATTCTCCAGACGGTACTAGTCAGATTGTAAAAAAAATTGCTAAAAATAATAAAGGTAATAAAGTTTTTGTTTTAGATAGGAAAAAGAAAGAAGGGTTGGGTAAAGCTTATGTTGCTGGTTTTAAATGGGCTTTAGATGGAAAATATCAAAGAATTATTAGTATGGATGCTGATTTTTCACATGACCCTAAATATCTTCCAATAATGCTAGAAAAATCAAAAGATTATGATTTGGTTATTGGTTCAAGGTATATAAAGGGTGGGAAAATTGTTGGATGGCAGTGGCACAGATATGTTAATAGTTACGGTGCTAATTTTTTTACCAGGTTAATACTTTTACTTAAACCCAAAGATGCAACAGCAGGTTTTAAATGTTATTCATCAGATTTTTTGAATTCCATTAACTTAGATAAAATAATTGCTGGTGGATATGCTTTTCAGGTTGAAATGGTTAATTTAGCCCAAGAAGAAGATTGTAAAATTACAGAATTCCCTATTACTTTTGTAGATAGGCAAGTTGGCGAATCAAAAATTTCAGGAGAGCTAAGTCGTTCTATAAAAACCGTTTTTCAGTTAGCTCTTCGTAAAAAATTATACCGTCAAATTATCAAATTCGGAGTGGTTGGTTTTATCGGAACAATAATTGATTTAGGTTTTTATAATTTATTTGCTATTGGACTTGCGGCAAATATCTATGCTTCTAGAATAATTTCTTTTACGCTTGCCGCAACTAGTAATTATTTTTTAAACAGAATTTGGACATTTAGAAGTAAAGAAAAACGAGTAGCTCGGCAATTCACTCAATTCTTTTTTATTTCAGTAATCGGTCTTTTAATGAATCTTGTTATTATGAAGTTGTTAGAAAGTGTAGTAGCCCCAATTGAAAGCGAATTTTTAAGAAAAAATACCCCAGTATTAATTGCTATTGTAATTGTTTTATTTTGGAATTTCTTTGCAAATAAATACTGGACATTTAAGGAAAAGAAATGAAAATTGGTATTGATGCAAGATTTTATCGTCGTTCAACAGCAGGACTCGGGAGATATTCTCAGGCCTTAATTACTCTTTTAGCAAAAATAGATAAAAAAAATCAATATATAATTTATCTTACAAAAGAAGATGTAAAAGAATATAAAATAACAGCACAAAATTTCCAAAAAAAAATTATTGATGTTCCTCATTATTCAATTTCGGAGCAGGTTAAATTTTTAAAGATATTAAATCAGGATAAAAATGATCTAGTTCATTTTTTAAATTTCAACCACCCAATATTTTATAAAGGCAAATTTATTGTTACTGTGCATGATTTAACAATAATGTTTTTTCCGGTTGGATCTAGTCAAAATTCTTTTTTTAGAAGATTTGCTTTTAAAACTGTATTCTCAAGTGCAGTTAAAAATGCTAGTAAAGTTATTGCAATTTCAGAAAACACAAAAAAAGATGTTATTAAAGAATTTGCTATTAGCAACAAAAAAATACAAATAATTTATGAAGGTATTGATTCTAGATATAATTCACAGTCAGCATTAAACAAAGAAAAAGTTGAAAAATTTAAAAAAAAGTATAAGTTGGAAAAACCGTATATATTTTTCTTATCTCAATGGAGACCACACAAAGGATTGCCGGAATTAATTAAAGCTTTTGAAATTTTACACCAACGATATAAGCTCCCTCATAATTTAGTTATAGGTGGAAAACCAAACAAATCTTTTCCAGATATAATATTATCAATTGAAACTTCTGGTTATAAGAAAAAAATAATCTTACCAGGATTTATACCAGAGGAGGATTTGCCGTTATTTTACGCATGTGCAGATAGTTTTATTTTTCCTTCCAAATATGAAGGATTTGGACTTCCACCGCTTGAGGCTATGGCATGTGGAACCCCAGTTATTGCATCAAATAAATCTTGTATGCCAGAAATCTTAGGCGATGCAGCAGTGTATTTTGATCCTAATAATACTCAGAATATGGCAAAAACCATAAAGGAAGTTCTTACTAACCAAAAACTATTATCAGAAATGAGTAATAAAGGATTGGAACAAGTAAAGAAATATTCTTGGAATAAAATGGCACGGGAAACTTTACAGTTGTATAAAAATGCTTAATTTAAAAATAGTAATTTCATAATTCATATATAATTAGTAGGTTAGTTTGCACTTTAAAATAAAGGAGGTGAATTACTATGTCTAATACCGACAATAAACATTTTGGTATGGTATTCAAATTAAAAAAACCAAAAAAGTGTACTCTCGAGCAAAAAAAATTTTATGTTGCTCTTTATGAAGCATCATTTTTATCTGACAAAGATAAAGAATATCCGAGAGATGGTTCAATTCAGGATAAATTTGATTATGTTGCTTCACAAATTTTTAGTAAATAATACACTTGACCTTAATTTTTTTTTAAGGTAAACTATAGGTAGATTTATTAAAAATAATCTACCTTTTTAATTATTATTAATTTAGTAAATAAATTCGAAATTCGAATATCGAAATACGAAACAATACCGAAAAAATAATTTTCAAAGTAGTTTTAAACATTTGAAATTAGAAAATTAAAATTTGTTTCGAGTTTCGAACTTCGTGTTTCAAATTTTAACTATCGAATGGAGTATTTATGAATTTAATAACTTACGCACCGTATCTAGGAGGACTAGGTTTAATTTTTGCTGGATTTTTGTACAAAATGGTTACAAAAAATTCTACCGGCAATAAAGTCATGACAGAAATTGCCCAAACTATAGAAAAAGGAGCAATGGTTTTTCTAAAAAAAGAATATTCCATTTTGGCGATATTTGTTTTAATAGTTTTTGTATTAATTTTTTGGCAACTAGGTTCGTCAACTGCCTATGCTTTTTTATCTGGAGCTGCTTGTTCAATGTTAGCTGGTTTTTTTGGTATGAAAGCAGCTACAAAAGCTAATGTAAGAACAACAGAAGCTGCTCGTACAGGTGGAGTTTCTAAGGCACTTTCAGTATCATTTTGGGGAGGAGCTGTTATGGGTATTTCTGTAGCAGCACTAGGTCTTTTAGGTGTCGGAATATTTTATTTAATTTATAAAGATATTAATCCTTCGGTCTTAACTGGTTTTGCAATGGGAGCTTCTTCTATTGCACTTTTTGCTCGTGTGGGTGGAGGAATTTATACAAAGTCAGCAGATGTTGGAGCAGATTTGGTTGGTAAGGTTGAAGCAGGAATTCCAGAAGATGACCCAAGAAATCCAGCAGTTATAGCTGATAATGTAGGAGACAATGTAGGAGATACAGCAGGTATGGGAGCAGATTTATTTGAAAGTTATGTTGGTTCGGTTATTGCAACAGTTGCAATTGGTGCAGTAATGGCAAGTAATCAGATTGCCTATATGACACTTCCTGTTTTAATTATTTCAGGTGGTTTAATATCTTCAATGCTTGGGATTCTATCAATCAAAATGCTAGAGAAATTAAACCCTCAAGCTGCTCTCAGATATGCAACCTACATAAGCGCAATTTTAATGCTACTAGCTTCTTATTATTTAATTCAGTATTTAAATCTTGATATAAAAATATTCTGGGCAATATTAGCTGGTTCTTTGGGTGGTATTTTAATTGGTTTAATAACAGAGTATTTTACTTCTGGTAATCCAATTATTCGTATAGCTAAAGCATCTGAAACAGGAGCTGCTACAAATATTATTTCAGGTCTTGCTATTGGCATGAATTCAACAGTATTACCAATAATTGTTATCGCGGCAATTATTTATATTGCTTATTATTTTGTTGGACTTTATGGAATTGGAATTGCAGCAGTAGGTATGCTTTCTACTATTGGAGTGACTATGAGTGTTGATGCCTACGGACCTATTGCAGATAATGCTGGTGGAATTGCCGAAATGTCTGGTTTGCCAAAAGAAGTAAGAAAAATTACTGACAAACTTGATTCTCTTGGAAACACCACAGCAGCTATTGGAAAAGGTTTTGCTATTGGTTCGGCCGCACTTACTGCGTTGGCTTTATTTACTGCATATACTCAAACAGTTGGATTAACTGGAATTAATGTAGTTAATAGCACCGTAATTATTGGACTTTTAATTGGTGGAATGTTGCCATTTTTCTTTGGAGCACAAACTATGACAGCAGTTGGAAAAGCAGCATTTGAAATCGTTAAAGAAGTTCGCGGACAATTTAAAGAAATTAAAGGTCTTATGCAAGGTAAAGCAAAAGCTGACTCAAATCGTGTTATTGAAATTTCTACAGCTTCAGCTCTTAAAGAGATGATAGTTCCAGGAGTTGTTGCAGTAGTTACCCCTGCAATTATTGGTTTTACTTTAGGACCAGAGGCATTAGGTGGATTTTTGGCTGGGGCAACTTTGTCCGGAGTTTTATTAGCTCTTATGATGTCTAATGCTGGTGGAGCTTGGGATAATGCTAAAAAATACATTGAAAGTGGTGAACTGGGTGGCAAGGGTTCAGATGCTCATAAAGCAGCAGTTGTAGGAGATACTGTTGGAGATCCTTTCAAGGATACTTCAGGTCCTTCAATGAATATATTAATAAAATTAATGGCAATCGTATCGCTTCTTATCGCACCTCTTTTATAAATCATATTTTTTAAATCAGTAAAATTAAATAATTTGTTTGAAGTGTTATGTTAAAAAATCCATTAGATAGACAAATTAAGTGTTACCTAGAAAAAGTTAATACAAAAGATTCGGTAATTAGTATAGAAATATGCGGTAATAGACAATTGTTGACTTTGCCATCTAGCTTTTTACCTAAAAGTTGTAAAAAAGGTGATTCACTGTATTTAGAATTATTTACTCAGAAAGACTTAAAAGAAAACAAAAAACAATTAGCTTATTTAATACTAGAAGAAATTCTAAAAGGTGACAATGAATCAGCCAGAAAAAGATAAAAAACAGCAAAAAAAGAAGTATGCAATTGTGGCAGGCGCTTTTTTTGCTTTACTTATTTTTTTAATAGGATCATTTTTATTTTATAATTCTCTTTATTATGAAAAAATATATCCAAATGTTTTTATTGGCAACATTGATGTTGGTGGATTAGAAAAATCACAAGCACGAGAATTATTAAACTATAAAATCAGTGCTGTCCAAAATAAAGATATTAATTTGCATAATAATGAAAAAAATTGGGTTATTGATCCTGTAGATTTTTCACTTAGTTATAATTTAGACGAAACAATTGATGCCGCTTACAATACTGGCAGGCGAAACTCATTTTTATTAAATTCTTTTAACAAAACCAAATTAATTGTTTTGCCTCAAAATATAAAATTATCTTTTTCTTACGATAAAAACAAGTTTAATGATTTATTTACAAAAATTTCTCAAGAGGTAAACAGAAATGCCAAAGATGCAAGCTGCCAAATCGTTGAAGAACAAGTTGTATCTAGCGACGAAAAAATAGGTCAGGAGTTAAGAGTATTAGATCTTAAAAACGAACTTATTGCAACGATTGCTCATTTAGATGAAGATAGATATTTAGATTTACCTATAGAAGAAATTATGCCAAAAATTAAGGCAGCAGAAATTTATCCTGCAAAGAACCAAGCAGAAGTTCTTTTGGGGCAAAAAATTAGTTTAAAAAGCCAAGAGAATAATATTGAAATTCCTAAATCAGAAGTAGCAAAGTGGATACAATTTGTCTCATATTTTGATAATACAAGTCAGGGTTATAAGCTTAAAGCAATTTTAAATGAAGAAAAAATTAAATTTTATATTAATAATTTAGCAAAAAGCGTTAATCAAATGCCAAAAGATGCTAAGCTTACAATTTCTGATGGTAGGGTTTCAGTTTTTCAATTAAGTCAAGATGGATATAAATTAAACGAGGATCAAACCCTATCATTGATTGTTAATTCATTGTTTAGTAATGTTGCTGGACTTTCAACCGATGAAAATAGTTTAGATTTAAATAAAAATATTGATTTACCTATCGATATTAGAAAACCAGAAATTAGTGCTGATAATTTAGATGATTTAGGTATAAAAACTAAAATTAGTACAGCAACAACCAGTTTTGCTAAAAGCCCTAACAATCGAAGACATAATATTAAAGTTGGGGCTGATATATTTCACGGAGTTTTGATTAAACCAGACGAAGTTTTTTCTTTTAATAAAACACTAGGAAAAGTTTCAGCTGCTCAAGGTTTTTTACCCGAGCTTGTTATTAAAGAAGATAGAACAGAACCAGAATTAGGTGGTGGCTTATGTCAGGTTTCTACAACCATTTTTAGAGCAGCTCTTAATGCAGGATTGCCAGTTACAGAAAGAACCAATCATAAATTTAGAGTTAGTTACTATGAGCCACCAGTAGGATTAGACGCTACGATTTATTTGCCTAGTCCAGATTTAAAATTCAAAAATAATACTGGAAAATATATTTTAGTACAAGCTTTTGTTTCTGGTAATAATATAACTTTTGATTTTTATGGCACTTCTGACGGTCGAACTGTAAGTATTTCCAATCCAGAACTTTATGATCATACAAGTCCAGGCCCTACTCGCTATATTGATGACCCTAGCATGGCTCCTGGTACTCAAAAATATCTTGAGAAAGCACACCCTGGAGTTAAGGCAAAAATTCATTATCAGGTAAAAAGGAATGAACAAGTCATACACGAACAAACTTTTTTCTCTCATTATCGGGCATGGTCAGCTGTTATACAAAGGGGGCCAGCTAAAGAGGAAAATAATCAAGAAAACGAAAATCACGCAGAAAATCAAGAATCATAATATTTTATTTGATTTTAATTTGTATCTCTATCTTGTTAGAATGTTTTTTATATGTTTTCTCCAAAATTATTAATAAGATTAGTCAATTCTAAAAATAACTTTTTGTTAGTACTCAAAAATCCTTCTGCGTAATTTCCAAAACCGAACATTTTTGCTCTATATTGGTTTAATGATAAGATTGCATTTTCATAATCTCGAGAGGCGAGCTGTGATTTGTGTGCTCTAATAGCTTTTATTTTTATATTTTTTTGTTTATCAATATTAATGAGTCGATTTATAAATATTGGTGACCAAATTTCATAAGAAAAAATTTCGCCATTAAAATTATTATTTTTTTCTAATGCTTTAGCTAAAATATTTGCGCTTTCAACATGATCTGGATGAATATCTAAAAATGATGGCGTGTAGATAATATTAGGTTTAAAAATAGTAATTATTTTTTCAATTTTTTTTGTATTATCAAAACTTTGTGTAAATTTTCCATCTTTTAAATTCATAAAATATAAATCATTAATACCTAAAATTTTACAAGCTTGTTTGGCTTCATTTTTCCTTATTTCTAATAATTTTTTCGATTGAGTTTTATTATTAGAAATTCCTCCAGATCCGTCTGAAATATAAACAATTTTTATTTTATCTTTATTTTCAGAATGAATTTTCAAAGTTCCTCCAAGTCCAAAAATATCATCGTCGGGGTGAGGGGATATAACTAGAACATTTCCAGAAATGGGTTTTTTTAAGAACTCTAGTTTTAATTTTGATTCAATAGCCTTTTTAAAAATACCAAAACCTGTAATTTTTCGTAAATTATTTAAGTGTAATAAGTTATCAACTAATCTTTTCATTTTTATTTCTCCAGTGATTTTTCATAAATATTTTCTATTTTAAGAGTCATAATGCTTGCGGTAAATTTTTGATTAAATAACTTTTGTGCGCACTCGCCCATATCAGATACTTTTTTATGATTAGTCAAAAGATTATCAATTGCTTTTGCTAATGCATACGAGTTTTTTGCAGGAACAATAATTCCAGTTTTTTCATCAATTATGATCTCTGGCAATCCGCCAACATTTGTAGCAATAACCGGTTTTTTTTGCATCGCTGCTTCAAGCACAACTTGGCCAAATGATTCAGAAATACTAGGTACAACCAAAAATTTCCAATTTCTTAAATATAAATTAATATCTTCAACTTTTCCTAAAAATTTAATGTTATTTTTTATATCTACTGATTTTGCAATTAATTTTTCCTTTTCCGGTCCATCGCCTATAATTTCTAAACACTCGTTAGGGTGTTTTTTAATTATTATTCTCATAGCGTCAATTAAATATTCAATTCCTTTTTGTTGGTTTAAATTACCGATAAAGCCAATAATATTTTTTGGTTTACTGGGTTTAATAAAGTTTTCTTTTTCAAGTCCATTATAAATTACCTTAATATTTTTATTTTTTGTTTTTAGATCTTCAAACAAAAATTTTTTTACAGCTTGTGAAGGACAAATAACTAGATCAGCATTTTTTAAAATATATAACAATCCTAGTTTTTGAATTTTTTCATAAACTCTATTTTTTAGGTGATATTGGGAGGTAAATAAATGTTCAGAATAAATTTTTAAAATATTTAGATTATTGGTAGCAATAGTGACTAAAAAACCAGTTCTTATCCCGTGATAATGCAAAATATCAGGTTTTTCATTTTTTATAATTGTTTTTAGTCTGTTAATTGTTTTAATATCAAAGAAACTTTTAAAATTTAAATTAAAAATTTTTATTTTTTCTTTTTTTGCTTTTTTACTTAACCATCCGTCAGGACAAATAATTATTGGATTAAATTTTTTTTTATCTATTGTTTTAGCCAAAGTTAAAATATGCTTTGGCATTCCCGACAAGCTGGAATCAGCAGAAATTAAAAATACTTTTTTCATATTTTTGTCTATTGTAAATTTTTCTTTGCACTTACTTTAATAAATTCAACAAAAATTGGATGCGGGTCAAGTGGTCTAGATTTGTATTCGGGATGAAATTGAACACCTAAAAAGAATGGATGTTTTTCTTTAGAAATTTCGATTGCTTCAACTAATTTATTATCAGGACTAGTGCCAGAAATTACAAGTCCTTTTTCTTCCATTTGTTTTTTGTATTTATCGTTAAATTCATATCTGTGCCTATGTCTTTCTGAGACAGCATCTGATTTATAAATATCAAAAAGTAGTGTATTTTTTTTGATTTTGCATGGGTATGCTCCGAGTCGAATAGTTCCACCATATTGATGTTTTTTAAGATATTCTTTTTGGCCTGGCATAATATGAATTACTGGATAAGCAGTTTCTGGATTGATTTCCTCTGAATTTGCATTTTTTAATCCTAAAACATTTCTTGCAAATTCGATAACAGCCATTTGCATACCATAGCATAAACCAAGATAAGGAATTTTATTTTCGCGTAGATATTTTATGGCATTTATCTTTCCTTCTGAACCTCGAGAACCCCAACCTTGTGGCACGACAACGCCATCAAATTCAGATAATATTTTTACTTGTTTTGGATCTTTACCGAATTTATCAGCATTAACCCAATGGAATTCCGTTTCTAAATTATTTGCAAGAGATGCGTGTTTTATGGCTTCAATTACTGAAACATAAGAATCAGCTAATACAAAATCTCCAGTTGTAAAATATTTACCTACAATTCCAATTTTAATCTTGTTTTTTTTGCTTTTAATCTTTTCAACCATTTTTTTCCATTTGCTTTCTTTCTTGTTTCTTTTTGGAAGATTTAATTTTTCGACAATCCTTTGGACAATTTTTTGTTTTTCTAAAAGTTCTGGAATTTTATATATATTATCAACATCAGGAGCATTCATAATATCTTTTTCACTAGACATATTACAAAGAAGCGCCAATCGATCCATTCTTGGTTTATCAATTATTTGTTCTCCTCTACAAATAAGCAAATCCGCCTGAATACCAGTTTCATTTAAAGTTCGCGATGCATATTGGGTTGGTTTGGTTTTCATTTCTCCTAGTGTTTTTGGAATTGGAAAATAACTGACAAGAGTTACCAGTACATCTTTTGGATTTTTATATTTTAACATTCTTGCTGCTTCAATAAATAAAATATTTTGATATTCTCCTATTGTGCCACCAATTTCTACAATTACAATTTCAGATTTATTTTTTTCTATAGCTTTATTAATTCTGCTAATTATTTCCAGAGGTACATGCGGCACAACTTCAACACACTTACCTTTAAAGTATAAATCACGCTCTTTTTGTATTAGAGATTGATATATTTGTCCTGTTGTTGCATAATTTTCTTTTAAAAGTGTTGTATTCAAAAATCTTTCATAATTACCAATATCTTGGTCTGTTTCAAGTCCATCATCTGTAACAAAAACTTCTCCATGTTCTGTTGGATTCATTGTTCCAGCATCAACATTTACATAAGCATCCATTTTAATATTAGTTACCTTGTATCCATAATCAATAAGCAATCTCCCAATAGATGCAGAGGTAATCCCTTTTCCTAACCCAGAAATTACTCCACCAACAACAAATATATATTTTTTCATATTGAATCCTTAATAATTTTAACTTGTCTGCTGACAGACAGATGCTACAAGTATTTATAACTACTTACACAAACATAATATTAATTTATATTTATATTAGTATGATTAGTTTCTTTTATTAGTAGAATTAGAATAATATTATACTAATAAATAAAAAAAGGGCGAAAAGTTTTTTTTAACCCTACATATATAATTTAAAACTAACAAATAATTTTGTCAAATTTTAATAATACTTTTACTACCATTTTGCAAACCCCGTAGGTTTGCAAAATATTAACAGGTTAAAATATTTTACTAACCTCCGAGGTTAGTAAAAAGGTTGAATTTTAACCTGTTTTATGGTAATTTTTGAATATAGAGAATTAGGAAAGGAAAGTACAATGGAAAATAATTTGCTCAGTACTGCTATCTATGCAGCTCAGTCGGCCGGTAAAATATTGTTAGAGCATTTTGGTAAATTAAATCAAATGCAAATTGTTAAAGATTATCGACGAGATTTTACTACTAAAATAGATTTAGAGGCAGAAAGAGCAATAATAAAAATTATTAAAAAGAAAACTCCTACTTATAGTATAATTACAGAAGAAATAGGGACTCAGAAATACAGATCTCCTTTTACTTGGGTTATTGACCCATTAGATGGGACCACTAACTATTCTATTGGAAATCCTTTTTTTGATGTTTCTATAGCACTTGTAAAAGAAAAAGAACCGATTATTTCAGTTGTATATGCGCCTGTTGTTGATTGGCTTTTTACAGCCCAGAAAGGTGAAGGTGCAAAGCTTAACAATCAAAAAATTTTTGTTTCAAATAATACAAAATTAAACCAATGCCTTAATTCGTATTGTCAAGGTAACGACAGTGCAAGTATTCAAAGAATGAATAACATCTATCCTAAAATTTTAATTAAATCAAAAGATTTTAATCGTATGAGAGCAGGAGCATATGAAATGGCTTTAGTTGCATGCGGTAAGCTTGGTGCTTATTTAAATCCAGGATGTAAATCTTATGATGTGGCCGCAGGTACATTGCTAGTTAGAGAAGCAGGAGGAAAGGTCACGGATTTTAACAATGAAAATTGGGACTTAGATGCCAAAGATATTTTAGCATCAAACGGAAAAATCCATAAACAAATATTATCTGAGATAAACCCAGCTAAAGATAAAAAACCAAAAATTTCAAAAAATAAAAAAACAAAAAATATAATGATTAAACATTAATTTATTTTGGAGTTAATATGAACAAAATTAAATTTGGAACAGACGGTTGGCGTGGTATTATTGCCTATGATTTTACATTTTTTAATGTTAAAAGAGTTTCCCAGGCGGTTGCAAATTATCTTAAAAAACAAAAAAATCCAGCGGTTATGATTGGATATGATATGAGATTTATGGCAGAAGAGTTTGCCCAAGCTTGTGCTAGCGTTATGTCTGCCAATAATATTAAGGTATATTTATCCGATCAACCTCTAGCGACCCCATCTGTGGCAGTTAATGCTTTAAGTAAAAAATGCACTGGCGCAATCATGTTTACTGCCTCACACAATCCAGCTAAATTTTTAGGTTTTAAATATATGACTGGTGTTGGTGCAACAGCTCCAAGTAAAGTTACAGATCAGTTTCAAAATAATGTTAATAAAATTAAATTAGAGAAAGATATCCGAAGTATTGATTTTGGCAAAGCCGTGCAAGATAAAAAAATTATCTATATTAATCCCAATCCTGCATACAAGAAAGCACTATCCAAGCTAGTTGATGTCAATAAGATTAAATCTACTGGATTAAAAATATTATTTAACCCAATGTATGGATCTGGACAACAATATTTAGATGGATTTTTGAATGGTAAAAAAACAAAAGTTGATATTATGAATTCAACAAGAGATCCATTATTTAATGGGATTCATCCAGAACCAATTGTAAAAGAAAATATTTTAGATCAAATCAAAATTATGAAAAAGGGAAAATATGATATTGGAATTGCCTTTGACGGAGATGCGGATAGGATCGGACTAATAGATGAAAAAGGTAATTTTATTTCTTCTTTGGATGCATTTTTATTATCTGCTTATTATTTTTGGCATGTTTTAGGCGATAAACGACCGATTGTAAGAACACGAAGTAATACTGTTACAGTTGATCACTTGGCAAAAAAACTTGGCAGAAAATCTTATGAAGTGCAAGTCGGGTTTAAGTATTGTGCCGAAAAAATGCAAGAAGTTAAAGCAGTTTTTGCTGGGGAAGAATCTGGAGGTTCAGGATTTGCTTCTCACCTTCCAGTACGTGATGCTATGACATATGCGCTTTATATTTTGGATTTGCTGGTAAAAACCAAAAAACCAATTTCCAATCTTTTAAAAGATGCTAAGAAGTTAGCAGGTGGAGGATATGAATTTGCAAGAATTGATATCAAAATGCCATATGATGGATATTTTGATATGAAAGAGAAGGCCTCAAAAAACTTAGCAAAAAATCCACCTAAAAAAATCGCAGGTTTTAACGTTGTAAAATCTGACGTAGAAGATGGAGTAAAATTTTGGTTTGCAGATGACTCATGGCTACTTATTCGTTTTTCTGGTACAGAGCCAAAACTTCGTACTTATGCAGAAGCAAAAAACAAAAAAGCTGTAGATAAATTATTATCTTTTGCCCCAACAATAATCAAAAACGCAATTAAATAAGTATTACTTTTTATAAATATAAAAATCACACCATATTAAATTTCTACTTTTGTAGATATTAAGAATACTATCTTTTCTGAACTATGACTAATATCTATATTTGATGATACCTTTTTGGACAATAAGCTGAGTTTGATTGTATATTTTAACCAAAAAAGTACACCTCCGAGGTGTACTTTTTTGGTAATAGAGATTAGAGCATTGAAATAAAAAGTTACTTAATAGATATAAAATTTATTAATTCACAACTCTTTCACAGTTAAAATTTTTAATAAAAAAACGGGATTTCAAACCCCGTTTAAGATAATATTAAAACTAAATTATTTTTTTCTAAAAATTATTGCTACTGCTAAAATACTTACTATTAGTGCTGCGGCGATGTAGTACCAAATATTGTCACCTGTTGATGCAAGCGTATCTACATTAGAACTAGCTGAAATGCTATTAGTTGTGATTTCATCTTCTTTATTATGGGTTAGTGATGGAATATTTGCATTAGTATTTTGTTCAATTATTTTTTTTTGATTAATTATTTCAATTCTTTCTTGTAGGCTACCTAAAATATCATAGCTAACACTAAATCCTCGTAAGCTTGGAGAATTATCATTGTTTGGGGTAAAGATTATTTTAACTTTAATATAACTGCTATTTTCTATTTCATGTATTTTTGTTAAGTCGATTTTGTTATTTTCTGTAATAATCGGAATTGACCAAGTTTGGTAATTACTTTCATCTCCTGAAAAAGAAAATGTTAAATTTGTTCCCTCTGGTTTAGACTCATCAATAGTGGTGAATTCTAAAAAATATGCATTTGTTTCGCCTAAAGTTTCAGAAATATACATTCCAGTATTTTCCTGTGCTTGAATGGTTGAAAAACATATTAAAGACAATATGAATGTAAAAAAACTTATTTGTAATAATTTAATAATATTTTTCATTTAATATCCAAATCCCATATTTAATTTTTCATAGCTATTCGTACCTGTTGCTCTGTAGTACCCGGGTCCATCGGGTCCAATTTCATTATATAGGCTGGTTGGTATTTGATAGTGTTCTCCGGTGGAAGGGGAATGAGTATTTTCATAGCCCATAATTGCCTCTCTATCTTTTTCTGCAGCAGCTGCCACATCACGACCAGATGTGCCTTGTTGTTTTGCTTTATCGTAACTTCCAATATCTGGTCCACCTTCAACAGGATATAAGCTTTTATTACATCTTACCGAAGTAATAGAATCAAACAATGTTGCTTTATTGTTTTCCCAAACATTTGATTGTGCAGCACCAACTCTCAACGAAATAACATAATAATTTGAATTTATTGGAAATGTTGTGTAAAAAGCAAAACCTTTTACACCAGTATTATTGTAATTACCCGACCAAAATACAAGTTTGTAATTGTTGTCCATTTGGTGCGGCCCGCTCGTGTACTGAAAATTTGAAATTCCGTTGGCAGTAAGCATAGTTTGGATATATGCTTCCGGTGTCGATGCTTGATAATTTCCCAAGCCCGGCACATTTGAACCAGGATTAACTACAAGGGCTGTCATATACGATGCGTTCATGGTTCCGTCACTCGCAGCCAAATCCGCACCAATGCCATATCTAGTTTCAAATCCTTGCATATTCCAATTATTTGGTATATATGCACTACAGGATTGGCTTGTTTTTGGATATAGTCTAATCATGTCACTTGTCTGTGCTAATTTTATCTCACCAGTATTCGCAGGGCTAGCAGATGGACTTGATGGTGTTATAGGTTCAATAGAAACAGGTTTTTTTGTTTTGAGTCCTTTAATAAAAATTGCTCCATCAGTACTTATTTCTAGATTGCTAAGTTGTCCTTTTTGCCATTTAGCATCTGAATCAATAAAAACAGTTTTAATATTCACCGATGCAGATGTACCAAATTTTCCAGAAAAATATGCCCATAATAAAATAAATACAGCAAAAATAATTATTACTGCAAAGATTGAATATAAAGTTTGATTTTTCTTTCCTTCCATTTTGTCCTTTTAATACATTATAACATAAATCAATATAAAATTGTACTTCTACCACAGATATTATTTCACTGATTACACTGATTTAATTAATAATTCTTTTAATTACTTCACCTTTTTCTGACATTAAAGCAATAATACCCAGTTTATATTTATTTGTTTTAAGATAACCTAATACTTGTTGTATATGTTGATTTTTAATCTCATTTCCAACTTTAAATTCTACTAGTAATTCATATATCATCTGTGGAATCTGTGGTAAAAGATCAGCGGTTAGAATACATTATATTTATTTAGTAACTTGTCCAGTATCTAAACACTTAATTTCTTTAATTTTCCATCCTGTTGAACCATTAATGAGTTCAAACTCCCAAGGAATTTGCCAATCACCGCCCCAATCTGCTTTAACTTTTACTTGTGCAACCATATTGTCAGCAGAAATATCTTCAGAATAAATCTTTATTTCATCTGGTCCTTGTTGCATGCAAAGTGCTTGTGGAATAAATGTAGAGTCATTCATTTGTTGTGCTAATTCATAGCTGACTAATTTTTTTGCTTCATTGTAGTCAAGTGATGAGCCAGTAACAGTTCCTACTGTAAACCATATAAAATCTTTAACGACATCCGAAGGTGGTAATTCTAAATCTTGGTATTGATTTATGGTGGGGATTGGTGATGATATTGTGCTGGTTGGGGTAGGGGAAGGAGTTTGTGTTTTTAAAAGCCAGTAAACTCCAAATCCACCAGCTGCGAATACAACTACTAATCCAATAATTACAACTATTCCAACAATAACAGCAATCCAAATTGTTTTGTTTGAATTATTATCTTTTTTTTGTTCTTGCATTTTTACCCCCTTTTTTTATTAAATTATTTTTTATCTGTGAAATCTGTGATATAAGATCAGTGGTTAGAGTTCATTGTTTTAAATCAACCCAATTTTATTCTTTACTTTAGATAGAGTTTTTGAAGATAGGGGAGTAACTTGAGATTTTCCATTTTCTAGTATTTTTTCTAAATAAGATTTATCATCAATTAACTTTTCGTATTTAGATTGAATTGGTTTTAATTTTTCAATAATTAACTCAGCCAAATCTTTTTTAAAATCCCCATATCCCCTACCAGAAAATTTTTTTTCAATTTCGCTTTCTGACTTTTCAGAAAATAATTTATAAATTGTTAGAAGATTATAAAGGCCGACTTTTTTTTCATCAAAAACCACTTCCCTACCACTATCTGTTTGAGCTTTAGAGATTTTCTTTTTAATCTCGTTTGGCGAGTCGGTTAGGGCAATGTAATTGTATGAACTTTGGGCGGATTTACTCATCTTTTTTTCTGGATTATCAAGTCCCATAATACGAGCTGATTCTTTTTGAATTTGAACTTTTGGAATCTTAAATGTTTCACCGAAACGACTATTGAATCTTTTTGCTAAATCCCGACAAAGTTCTACATGCTGGATCTGGTCTTCCCCTACTGGAACAATATCAATATCATAAAGCAAAATATCAGCTGCCATTAAAACCGGATAGTCAAAAAGGCCAACAGAGCTTTGAGCTTTGAGCTTTGAGCTTTGAGCTTTTTCCTTATACTGTGTCATTCTCTCAAGTTCGCCCATATATGTGATTGTATTTAGTATCCAGGTTAATTCTGTATGTTCTGGTACATGAGATTGAATAAAAAGAGGCGCTCTTTTAGTGTCAATTCCACAGGCCAAAAGTAATGCCGTGAGTTTATAAGTATTTTCTTTAAGTTCTTTTGGATTTTGTTTTATGGTAATAGCGTGTAAATTTGCAATAGAAAAAATTGACTCATATTCATTTTGTCCACCTGAGGCGGATCTGTCTTGTCTAGACATTTTTACCCATTGAGTTATTGCTCCGAAATAATTTCCTAAATGTATTATTCCAGATGGTTGAATTGCAGAGAAAACTCTTTTTTTATTCATATTTATCCTTTAATAAATTAAAAATTAATAATTGAATAAAAATTGAAAATTTAAAATTATTTCTATATCTTTACTTTAGCATATTTTTTGGTACACTAGCAATAGAATCCTTACTCTGAGAAAGAGGAGTTTTTAAATGGTTAAATCTCTTAAAGAAAAAAGGTGGCATAAGGCCACTTTAATAGCGTGGCTTTTGCAAATAGTTCCGTTTATCAGGTTTATAGGTATAACTGGTTCAATGGCACATGATGCAATAAAACCCAATTCTGACATTGATATATTTATCATTACTACAGAAAAAAAAATTTGGACAGCTAGATTTTTTTTAAGATCAGTTTTAAAAATAACTTTTCAACTTCGAGTTGGAGATAAACCTCATCAACGCGCTGGAAAAATTTGCCCAAATCGTTATTTAACCGATAAATATTTAGTCATAAATCCACAAAATCAATATCATGCCCAAGATTACACTCAAATGATCCCCCTTTATGACGAAAATTCAACTTACAAAAAATTTATTATAGCTAATAAATGGATGGAAAAGTACGGATACTTTCAAAGAAATAAAGTTTTAAATTTAGTGCAAAGCCGAACACTTGTTCTTATAAGAAAAATTTTAGAATCAATTTTAGCAAAGCCAATAGGTGATAAGTTTGAAGATTTTTGTCGTAAAAAGGGTATGAAAGAATTAAAATCAAAATTTTATAATATTAATAAACCTGGTTCAAAGATAATAGCTAATGATAATGAAATTAGAATTCATGTTCATCCTCATTAATTATGACAAACATATTAAATAAATATTGGAAAAGAGCAAATTTAGCTGCTTGTATTTTAGCTATCGTACCTTACATTAGATTTATTGGTGTAAATGGTTCTTTAGCTAAAAATAAGATCAATAGAAAAAGTGATATTGATTTTTTGATTTTTACAAAACAATCTAGAATTTGGACTTGCCGTTTTTTTTGCATTATATTGTTAAAAACATTTGGCTTAAAAACTAGCAAAAATAAAAACAGTTGCTTAATTTGCTTAAATAGGTTTCAAAGCGAAAACAATCTAGAAATACTCCCCCACGAATATTACACTGCATATAATTATTCATCGACAATTCCGATTTTTGATATAGATAATTTATATAAGCAATTTTTAAAGCAAAACCAATGGATGCGTAAGTTTATTAAATTTCCAAAAATCACTGCTAAAATTGTTAAAATAAATTCATTTGTTAATTATATAAGAATTTTTTTGGAATGGGTTTTAAATTCACAAATAGGTAGTTGGTTTGAAAAGAAGGTCAAGCTTTACCAGATTAAAAAAATAATCAATAATCCACTTATTGCTTCTCAAAAAGGAGTAGTTATTGTTAATAGTGATATGGTTTGTTTTCACCCAAAAAGTAAAGGAAAAATTAATATTTATTCAATAGAAAAAATGTAAAGAGTACTTGACATTAAAAAAATCTTTTGATACGATTTATTTCTGGTGGAAGTATGGATCCCCCTTATTTACTTCCGCCAGAAAATATAAATTTAATATACTAATAACTACGAATTTTAATATCCGAATCAATACAAATAATTAGAATAGATTAGGATAATCATTTGTGGCTATTAGGATGTTTAAACGATGAAAGGAGTTTAAAATGAAACTTAAGCCATTAGGCGATAAAGTTATTGTTGAGCAGTTAGATGCAGAAAAGAAAACTAAAGGAGGTATTATCATTCCTGATTCAGCAAAAGAAAAACCTCAAAGAGGAAAAGTTTTAGCCGTAGGAGAAGGAAAAATCGAAGACGGTAAAAAAATTCCTTTAAGTGTTAAAACTGGTGATGAAATTTTGTTTTCAAAGTATGGCGGAGATGAGATAAAAATTGACGGCAAAGAATTAAAAATTTTAAAAGAAGAAGATATATTAGCTGTTATAGAATAACAGCAATTTCTAATTTCTAATTTTTAATTTTTAATTTCTAAATAAATATCAACGATTAAAATAAATAAAAATGAATCGTTTTGGAAATTTAAAAATTAATATTTCGAAATTATTTAGAGTTTAGTATTTAGAATTTATTATTTAAAATTATAAATAGAAAGGATCTATTATGAGTAAACAAATATTATTTTCAGAAGAGGCAAGAGATAAGTTAAAAAAAGGTATTAACATTTTAGCAAATACTGTAAAAGTTACACTGGGACCAAAGGGTAGAAATGTTATTTTAGATAAGGGTTTTGGTTCCCCTACAATCACTAACGATGGGGTTAGTATTGCCAAAGAAATCGATCTTGAAGATAAGTTTGAAAATATGGGAGCACAGATTGTTAAAGAAGTTGCAGAAAAAACAAATGATATAGCGGGAGATGGAACAACCACAGCTACAATTCTTGCCCAGTCAATCATTGAAGAAGGGATTAAGAATGTTACTTCCGGAGCAAATCCAATTGCAATTAGACACGGAATTGAAAAAGGAGTAAAGCAGGTAGTAGAGTCACTAAAAAATACTGCAAAAGAATTATCTGGTAAAAAAGAAATTGCACAAGTTGCTTCCATATCAGCTGAATCAGAAGAAATCGGGCAAATGATAGCTGAAATCATGGATGTTGTAGGCAGAAATGGTGTTATAACAGTAGAAGAGTCTCAAACTATGGGATTGTCAAAAGAAGTTGTTGAGGGTATGCAATTTGACGAGGGTTATATTTCCCCTTACATGATGACAGATTCGAAATCATTAGAATCAGTTTTTAAAGACCCTTTAATTTTAATTACTGATAAGAAAATTTCTGCAGCTGGAGATATTTCGCCGTTAATGGAAAAAATGCTTCAGGAAGGTAAAAAAGAGTTGGTAATTATTGCCGAAGAAGTTGAGGGCGAAGCATTAGCAACACTTGTACTTAATAAATTACGAGGGGTATTTAATACTTTAGCAATAAAAGCTCCTGGTTTTGGAGATAGAAGAAAAGAAATTTTAGAAGATATTGCGATTTTAACAGGTGGGCAAGTTGTTACAGAAGATTTAGGACTAAAATTAGAAGAGGTTACTATTGATCAGCTTGGTCAGGCAAGAAGAGTGGTTGCAGACAAGGAGAGATCAACAATCATCGATGGTAAGGGTAGTGTGCAGGCAATTAAAGCTAGAGTTAATCAAATAAAGCAAGAAATCTCAAAAATTAAATCTGATTTTGACAAAGAAAAACTACAAGAACGACTTGCTAAATTAACCGGAGGTGTTGGTGTGTTAAAAGTTGGCGCTGCCACGGAAAGTGAACTAAATTATTTAAAACATAAAATCGAAGATGCAGTAGCTGCTACCAAAGCTGCTGTTGAAGAAGGAATTGTTGCTGGTGGCGGTGTTGCCTTAATTGATGTCATTAAATCTTTAGAAAAAGTTAAAGTAGGTGGAGATGAAAAAATAGGTATTAATATTTTACGCCGATCTTTAGAGCAACCGATTAGACAAATAGCTCAAAACGCTGGAAAAGATGGGGCGGTAGTAATTGAAAATATCAGAAGATCGGAAAAAGGAATTGGCTATGATGCTAAAAATGATAAATATATAAATATGATTGATGCAGGCATTATAGATCCGCTTAAGGTTGTAAAAGCCGCAATACAAAATGCTTCCTCTGCCGCTGCAATTATGTTGACAACAGAAGCTGCAGTTACTGACCTGCCAAGCAAAAAAGAAGATATGCCTCAAATGCCAGCAGGTATGGGAGGTATGGGTGGCGGAATGCCGATGATGTAAAACGCTAATTACTACGAATATTGACGCTAATAGCCATTAAAATTATATACGAAAAATCGGCCCTCAATAAACTCGGGCCGATTTTCCTTTTTATTACCTACAAAAAACTTATTTTTGCATTTCTTCTGCTTGAGCTTTACTCATCATTTTACACATAGTGGTACCGCATTCACATTTACCTTTTGCCATGTAGCCACCTTTTTTAGTTCTCACAACTTCTGGATCATTCATTTCTTTTTTTGCTTTACACTTTACACAATAAGCTTCCATACTTACCTTTCTAAGTAAAAATTTATTATAACTTTTACTTAAATTTAATTTATTTACTTAACTATATCATAATTCAAGTATAAATTCCACAAAAATTTACTAAGCTAATGTTCTATTCATATCTTAAAGATTCGATAGGATCTTTTTTTGATGCTTGGTACGCTAGCCACGCCCGACAGTTCCAGTCGTGGCGGGCAAGATTGCTAACTTAGTTATTATTACTCATAACGAAGTGATTCGATGGGGTCCTTGCGTGATGCCTGAACGGCGGGCCACGCCCGACAGTTCCAGTCGTGGCGGGCAAGATTGCTAACTTAGTTATTATTACTCATAACGAAGTGATTCGATGGGGTCCTTGCGTGATGCCTGAACGGCGGGCCACGCCCGACAGTTCCAGTCGTGGCGGGCAAGATTGCTAACTTAGTTATTATTACTCATAACGAAGTGATTCGATGGGGTCCTTGCGTGATGCCTGAACGGCGGGCCACGCCCGACAGTTCCAGT
>Ga0334885_1000775_pt1 | contig 49525 bp, 47 predicted proteins | sample GraSluR1_MG_8_FD_207233 | JGI IMG/M metagenome (GOLD analysis project Ga0334885, IMG submission 207233) | Sludge microbial communities from methane-producing bioreactor in Wageningen University, Netherlands - Granular Sludge_31_05-R1 | ecosystem: Engineered > Bioreactor > Anaerobic >...
TTGGAAATGACAACCGAAAATTGACCACCTGTGATTACCGAATTCTGGCCACCCCCGGCGGTTGATTAAAAGGGCGATTTCAGAGCTAAGAAGCTTTCTTTTCTCCTCCTTTCAGGGACTGCTTGAGGCGGTAGCTGTCCCAGGTGCATTCGATGATATGGGCTCGGTGTGTGAGCCGATCCAGGAGTGCAGCGGTCAGGTTGGGATCGCCGAAGACCTGGGTCCAGTCGGCAAATCCGAGATTGGTGGTGATGATCACCGATCCACGCTCATGGCGCTCGGCCAGGATCTGGAAGAGCAGTTCCGCCCCTTCCTTGGAGAAGGGGACGTACCCGAGTTCGTCGAGGATGAGCAGGTCGAGACGGGCATACTTGCCGAGCAGACGGTTTAAGTCCTTTTCGGTGCGGGCTTCGATGAGTTCGTTGGCCAGGGCGTAGCCGGTGACGAAGCGCACCCGCTTGCTCTGCCGGCAGGCCTCGATGCCAAGGGCGGTGGCCAGATGGGTCTTGCCGGCGCCGCTTTTGCCCATCAGGATCACGTTGCGGCGGGCCTTGAGGTAGTCCCCTGTGGCCAGATCCCGTACCAGACGTTTGTCGAGTTGGGGAACGGCCTCGAAGTCGAAGGTTTCCAGGGGTTTGAGCAGCGGAAACTTCGCCTCCTTGAGGCGGCGTTTCTCCCGGCTCTCACAGCGGATGCGCAGCTCCAGTTCCGTCAGTTCCAGCAGGAACTGGCCGTAATCGATACCGCCGTCCCGGGCCTGACGCAACTGCTGTTCAAGGTGGCGAGCCATATTGGTCAGGTTCAGGGCCTTGAGATTGTGCTGCAGCAGCAGCGCATCGGCGGCCCTGTTCATGACCCACCTCCCAGCCGACCATAAACCGAAATGTCAGCCTCGGGCAGCCGGGCGTACCGGTCAAGAGGAATGATCTGCGGCGCGGGCTGGTTGCGGTGCAATAGGTGCCGGATGGCGCCGCAGTCACTGATTCCGGATTTGACTGCGGTGGCGATGGCCTGCTGCACCTCCTCGGCCGGATGGTGGCGAAACAGCAGCAGCACTTCGATGAACACCTTGATGCCGCGGTTTTCGCCGTGGCTTTGGCAGAAGCGCTCCAAAAGCTGGTGCATGGTCTGCGGCCAGCGTTTCTTCCAGTCACGAATCGGCCGGGCACTGTGGAAGGCCAGCGGGCGCTGCTGGAGGAGCTCCAGGTAGTGGTCGGGGTCGAGTTGCCACTGGTTGTTGGCGAACAGACGCCGGTGGGCGGCCACGCGCCGCCCCTGGGCGAAGATCTCCACCTGCTCGACATGGCAGAGCACCCGCAGGGTGCGACCGACCAGGGACGTCGGTACCGAGTAGCGGTTCTTGTCGACGATGACGGTCGCGTACTTGTCCGGCTTGGCCGATAACAGCCGGGTGTTGACAAAGGGCGCCTCGGGGAGAGCCAGCAGACAGGAGCGCTCCTCTTCAAAGAGCACCTCCACGGGCTTGTCCCGACCGCTGATAGTGTGCCGGCCGTAGGCGGTACATTGCTGCAGCAGGCGCTCATTGATCTCTTCGAGGGACTGCGCTTCGGGCATGGGCACCAAAAAATTGCGTCGGGCAAAGCCGACCAGGCCCTCGACGCCGCCCTTTTCGTGACCGGCTCCAGGATTGCAGAAACGGGCCTCGAAGTTGTAGTAGGCCCGAAAGCGGGTGAAGGATTCCTGCTCCAGGCGGGCTTTGCCCTGCAGCACCTTGCGTACTGCGCTGGTGAGATTGTCAAAGATCAACCGCGGAAAGACCCCGCCATAAAAGGCGAAACCGCGCATCAGGGCATCGAAGAAGGCTTGCTGGCGCTCGCAGGGATACAGGCGCACAAACGGCTTGCCCGATCCTTTCGAACGCATGCAGAAGAACTTGGCCTTCAGCGGCTGACCCTGCAGGATGACCGTGGCGGTGCCCCAATCCACCTCGGCTTCCTGGCCGAGTTCAGGTTCCAGCGGTAAAAAGGCCCGCTGGGTGGTGATGCCCAGTCGCTCTTTGGCCTCGCGCACGTATTTGCGCACGTTCGATTCACTGCCGGTGTAACCGCACTCGGTTACCAACCGGTCAAAAACGCGCCGGGCGGTATGGCGCTGCTTGCGGGGTCGACCCCGATCATCCCGCAGCCAGCCGTCAATGATTTCCAGGAACGGGCCGAGTATTGGAAAGGGCTGCTGCTGGCGTGGTGAGTAGCCGTTGTAGGGCTCGCTAAGCGCCTTACGTATGGTGTTGCGCGAGTGCCCGGTAACGCGGGCGATTTCGCTGATGTTCTGACCGTAGACCCGATGGGCCGTGCGAATGTGTTCGTATTGATCCATCCTGAGCATCCTCTCTCCTTCGATTACCATGGTAGAGCACCATAGTACCGAAGGGATGCCGGGGGTGGTCAATTTTGGGTAATCACAAGGCCTCTAAACTGGTCAAATTTAGATTATCAAAACCACGCCATGGTAGGACCCACACAAGAGCGGGCGCGAGATAATCACGCTATGGACGCCCTATACTATCCTCGGATTGAAGTCTCCGACTCGTCATGGCTGCTTTCTGGAGCCCTACTTTGGGAGCGCCTCCGGACCATTACTCCGGACATTCCGACGCCCTATACCGGGAGGGCGTCACTTGAACTCATGGACGCCGGAATTCTCGTCCCCGAGCGCGTATCACCGCAGAGTCCACCAGCAATCGCCATAGCAGAGAGAATCGAAGACCTACTTACGTCCCCTCATGTTGGGTCGGTGGTAGGTAACAACAGCTGGCTCGTGCGACAATCACATATCCACAGGTCCAAGATCGAGTCCAATCTCCAGCACGCAATCGACGGCTTGTTTGGTCGTTCTGAGGCGGATCCTGAATTCTGCACGTTGCCAACGGACATCGGGGCGGCGTACATGCTGACACTTGCAACAGCCATCGCAGAAGAACACGGCTTCCGAATTGTAACGGACGAGCCGCTGGCATTCCGTGCCGCAGAGGCGGTCCTGTGGCCGGAAGGACGCCAACCCGGTGGAGATGACCTGTGGCGAACCTCTGTGCGGCGCGAAGTTGATTTGGCCGAGAGTGTCGTTGATGTTGCGTTAACCCATATTGCTCACCGTTGGCTAAGAGTCCGTCCAGATACGTCGGCGAGAGAGATTGTCGCGTTTCGGCACAAGCGACACGACGAGTTAGTACAATTGCGAGAAGCGCTCCATGTACGCGCCACTCAGTTGGTTGGCCTTCAGGGATTTGCTTCTGGCCGCAATGAGGCCCACGAACTGGCTCAGCGGCTATTCGAAGATGATGTCCAGCCTGCTCTTGCTGCAGTAGAGGAGTGTTTGCGAGAGTCTAAAATCGACTTTGTGCTCGATACCGTCGAGGCCGCTATCGCGTCAGAATTGCCGGGAGGCCTTGCTGCGATGCTGACGACACCGTGGGCTTTAGTAGCCGCTCCCGCCCTCACCATCGTGACGCGCTCGACGAGATTCTTCTTGCGTCGGCACCGTGCGGTTGCAGACTCACCTTACTCCTATCTTATTCGCGGGCAAAGCGCGTTCATGGAGCGATAGGTCGATGGGCTGGACAGTCGTTGAACAACCGCCCAACAACAGCATGCAGCGGACGGCGCTGCGCGCCGCCGCTGATGCTGAGCGTTGGGCTTGATTAGAGAGGAATCCAGTGCAGCAGTTTCTTGCGGCCACAAAAATCATGGTGGGACTCTGGGGGTCGGACCAAGCCAAGCTATTGAAATATCGAAATTAATTGGCCAAATAGGCCCTATTTTTGGGCTTAAAGCCCTGTTTTTACCCGCAAAAATGGGTCTCTAAGGATGGCAAGAGCAAATCGACATCATATTCCGGGGCAGGTGTGGCACATTACTCACCGTTGCCACAAAAAGGAATTTCTTCTGAAATTTGCCAGGGACCGTAGGCGCTGGCTTTGCTGGCTCTTCGAAGCCAAGAAACGCTTTGGGTTGAGAATTTTGAACTACGTGGTGACCTCCAACCACATAACCATATGCTGGTCGTCGATAGTGGCCCGAAGGTCATCGCCAAAAGTCTCCAATTGATTGCCGGGAGAACTGCTCAGGAATTCAATCAACGGAAACAACGTAAAGGAGCTTACTGGGAAGACCGCTATCATGCCACCGCCGTTGAGCAGAGCGACCACCTGGTACGCTGCCTTGTTTATATCGATTTCAATATGGTTCGCGCCGGTGTGGTATCCCACCCGTCGGAATGGGAAATGGGCGGGTATAACGAAATCCAGAATCCCCCCGAACGGTACGGCCTGATTGACATGCCGTATCTAAGGGAGCTTTGCGGCATCTCAGATTCCGAACATTTTGCCGAGCAGTATCGTCAGTGGATCCAAGAGGCCATTGACAATGACAGAAATCAACGGGAAAGCTGCTGGACTGAGAGTATTGCCGTAGGTAGCGTCGGTTTTGTTGAAGAGATAAAGGCTCGGCTTGGAATCAAGGGTGTTGGGAGAAAAGTTGAGCGGCAGGAAGCTAGCCGTTTCGTGTTGCGAGAGGAATCTGAAGCTTACAGTGCCGATTTTGGGCCTGAAAATAGCAGTTTAAGCGCAAATAACAGCTATTTTTTGGATGTTTTGCTCGAAAATTCAATAGATTAGCTTGGTCCGACCCTAGCAGGCCTTTATTTGTACGCGGCCTTTTCCGCCCGTCGCCAACTCACCACCGATGACATTCTCCATGAGCTGAAAGCCACCCGTCCTCTTTCCCTGACCATGAAGGAGCAGATCGACCAAATGCGTGAGTGGGCACAGGGCAGAACGGTTCCCGCCGCATAATGGTCGCAAGGGGCCGCACTCTTGGTCGGAAATCCTGCAAAGTTTGCTTGCCGAGGCGGAAAACATCGGCACTTAACAGAGCCTGCCTTTTTCAACCATGCGGTCAGTCGGATTGGGTCCGCAGTTGTGCCTCTCGAAGAGAGCTGTAAACCGTCAAGGGGCAGCGTTGTTGAGCAGAGCCGGGATCCGGTGATCCTTCCGAGAGGGGATTTGCTCCCCTTACGCCGAGGGTCGCATGAACCCATCCTTGGTACTTGATGGTTGCCATCCGGGCGCGGCAGAGCACATTCTCTCCATGCCTATTTCTGGTGTTAATATGTGACTTAAAACTCAAATAACATGAAAAATCTAATTTTTTACAAGGTCATGCTTCATCTTCGCGATGTTCAAGGATATCACCAGGTTGACACTGCAGGAATTCACAAATTGCGTTAAGCGTACCCAAACGAATCCCTTTTACCTTGCCGGTCTTGATTAGTGATAGATTTTGTTCGGTGATGCCAACGAATTCGGCCAGATCCTTCGATTTGACTTTTCGCTTGGCGAGCATGATGTCGAGATTGATGATGATGGTCATCTCGTTTCCTTAAATGATGAGTGCTTGGTCTTCCTGTATCATGCGAGCTTCGTCCATAACCCAGGCGATGATGAGAATGACGATGCCGACGAAGATGGCGGTAAACTCAGAGGAATAGAGTCCCAGGGTGATGATTCTCTGTCCTGGCGGATGGGGCAGGGTGAGGACCACGCTTAGAAGGGAGTTTTTCAACACGTTACAAAGAACCCAGGCGATAAGCGTTCGGCCTAGGCTGCGAAAACAGGCCACGTTGCCGGTCGTGAAAATATGGCCGTTTTCATAAAGTCGAAACAATTCCTTCAGCTTCACAAGACCGTAAATCATGGGCGTCAGCGGAATCATTTCGGTCGCGATGGCCAACAGGCGTATCGCGCCGGAAAGCTCTTGGCTGACTTGCACCGGCAATGGAACCATGGATGCCGGGCCCGTGGACGCAGAGAAATAGAATTGGTTGAAGAAGGTCCAGAAAAGAATGTTTACAAACGGCAGGAAAAAGATCAGTGCGGTGCATGTGTATCTCAGGCGCCGACTTGCAATGGTGATGCGTCGGGTGTTTTGCATGCTTCCTCTCTCCCTCCGGCCTGGGCCGGGTCAAAAGAAAATTTCCAGGTTTTCCATCAGCCCTCGATCCGCGACAACATGGTGCTGATGACGGGAGAATATCGAAAAATTTCAAATTATTCAATATAAAATTATTGCAAAACAATAAAATTTTACTGGGGTGTGCACTCAACTCCACCATGCACAGGATATTGAGACATCATTGAAAACGCGTGAGTCGCTGAGGCCGGTTTTTCTTTCATTTCAGTGCTGCGCTTGCTAGAATTGTTATAAATCCTAGCGAAGGGGCGAATGTTATGTCAAAACGCAATCAGATCAATATCACCCTAGACGATGCAGAATTGCACAATGTCAGCGAATATTGCCGAGTTCACAACATGACGCCCCAGGCATTTTTCAAGGCCGGTGGGCAAAGACTGATCACTGAAGACCTTCTGGAGCGGAGGGCCGATCTCATGACTTTGCAATCGCTAGAGGAAGTCAGGGATGGCCGTGCCACTCCAATTGACGATCTTCTTCAGATGATCGAAGAGGATAGAAAAATCGGGGAGGAAATGGTTAGAAACAATCTGCATTCAGCGAAGCAGACTCAGTAATGTCCGGGAAATATCTCCGGATCAAGAAAACTCCAACCTTTCTATCGGCCTTTTCGGGTGTTAGGGAATATTTGCGGATTAAAAGCCCATTGGCCTACCGTGCCCTACCTTCGGCCATGATAACCATATTGGACGTCATGGATGAGCATCCCCGCGCATGGCCGGTTAAACGAAAAATACTGAATGGTGTCGAGCAGGAGTTTCACCTTGCCGTAACAGATATCGCCTACAGGCGGCTTCACGTTCGATATGTCGTTGATGGAAACGATATGTGTTACCTATTGGCAGCCTGGGTTGACGGACAGGACGAACCCCGCTACATAATTGAAAACTAGCCACCCAAACTTAATTCAATACAGCACAAGCAGAAATCCCCACAGGCCTTGCCTGTGGGGATTTTTAATTTTGCGAAGAAGTCTTGCATGGGAACCTAAAATGGAAGGTCGCCTAGTTGGTCAAGGAAGGCGGTATCGACCGGCCTAAAAACATCCCTGCTTGGCACGATCTTGTTTTTCCTCGTGCCGCGCATGTAATCTCGAAGGCCGAGCTGAATTTCCTTGGCCGGGAATGGTGGAATTCTCACCGCATGCTGAAGTAATCGCAGGAAAAGCAGTCCGCGAGACTTGGATTTGCGTCGGTTAAATCGAAAAGCGAACTCTTCCAGGTAGCGGTCAAGCTGCGCTGGGTGGACAGCAATTTGGTAAGGATTGAGCAAGGATCGCTTAAGCAACGATATAACACGGTGACAGAGGGGTGAGGGATCTTCGCCGACGGCCTCTTCAGAGTCCCTGCCGCCGTGTTTATGGGTTGTGATATACCAGATTGTCCGGAACCATAGGGTTAACGGCTTTCGGGTGCGATGAAAAATGGTTCCAGCTGTAACTGATGCTTGATGGCGACACTTTGCACAGATGTATCGGTCTCGATTGGTCGACCAGAATTTCTCGTGGCCGCACTTCGGACAGATGAATTCTTCAGGCCAACGTAGTTTGAAGAGGTACTCCAAGCAATGATCCTGGGTGCGGAAATGCTCTTCTAATTCAATACGGTTTTTGGGGAATCCTGGAAACATGTCCAAATACTAGATTTGGTATGATGGAGTGTCAAGAGGGGCGTTTCGATTGAGGGTAGGATTCGTGAAAAAATCAAGAATCAAAGCCAAAATCCACAATGAATGAGGTATCTTGTTGTAGTTTTTGGTCGAGTCAGCATGCGGCAACTGTCAACGATATCCGGAAATTTAAATACACAACATAGTGTGTATGGTGGTTTTAACTGCACACCCCAGTCTGTTTATTTAACCAACCTCCTTGAAACCGGATCTGGGACGACTTTTGAAGGGGAAACCCGAGAATAGCCTTTGGTGATGGTTGGGAAAGAAAATACTGGGCCGAAACCTCGCCGATCTGTAAGATATCCTCCGACTTGCCTCGATTCCACGGTCTGGATTCTTGGCAGGTTTGAAACGGATGCCGCGAAGGGCACTCCATAAGCTGATTCGAAGGGCTGAAAACACATGGTTAGCGTCGGCATCGACATCGGTTCCACCGCCACCAAGGCGGTGGTTTTTGACGGGGGCGTACGGGGCAGGGCGGTTGTTCCCACTGGTTGGGAGCCTCGAGAAGCGGCTCTCAGCGCCCTGCGGGATGCGCTGCTTCAGGCCGGCATAGCCGAAGGGCAGGTGGGCGGCATCGTCGGCACGGGCTATGGTCGGATTTCCCTGCCCATTTTCGACCGCCGGGTTACCGAAATTACCTGTCATGCCCGGGGTGCCCACCATCTCTGTCCGGCAACGCGCACGGTGATCGATATCGGCGGCCAGGACAGCAAGGTGATCGCTCTCGACGAAGGGGGCATGGTCAGCGATTTTATCATGAACGATAAATGCGCTGCCGGCACCGGGCGTTTTTTGCAGGTGATGGCCGGAGTGCTGGACGAAACCCTTGATGGCCTGGGGTCGCTGGCGGCAGGGGCCGAGCCGGTTTCCCTTTCCAGCATGTGCGCGGTCTTCGCCGAGTCGGAAATTATCGGGCTGCTTGCCAAAGGGCTGGAAAAAGAACGCATTGCCGCCGGCATTCTCGACACCATTGCCCGGCGTGTGCAGGGTCTGGCCGGGCGGATAGCGTTGCGGGATACGGTGACCTTCACCGGCGGGACGGCAAACAATCCCGCCATCTGCCGGGTTATCGCGGCACATCTTGGTGTAAAACTCCATGTACCTGAAGATCCGCAATTCGTGGGAGCGCTTGGAGCGGCCCTGATTGCCGCGGATTGATATCAACTCAAACGGGAGATAAGGGATGTCTTTGACGCAAACGGAAGCCTTTCAGAGAATTGCCACCATAAGGGAGCGCAGCGTCATTGCGCTGAAGGAGTCCAAGGAAACCGGCCTGAAAGTGGCGGGCACCTACTGTCAGTATTCGCCGGCAGAGCTCATCGTCGCGGCGGGGGCGGCCGCCGTCTCCCTGTGCGGCACCAGCCAAACCCCCATTCCGGCGGCGGAGAAGGTTTTGCCTCGCAACCTCTGTCCGCTGATCAAGTCGAGCTACGGGTTTGCCGTGACCGACACCTGTCCTTTCCTGTATTTTGCCGATCTGCTGGTGGCCGAAACCACCTGCGACGGGAAAAAGAAAATGTATGAACTGCTCGGCCAGATTAAACCCCTGCATCTCATGCAGTTGCCGCAGGTGCAGAACGAGACGGCTTTGGATTCCTGGATTCTTGAATTGAAGCGGCTCAAGGAAAGACTCGAAGAGAGTTTCGGCGTGGAGATCACCTCGGAGCGCCTGCGGGACGCCATCCGCCTGCTCAACGAGGAGCGGCGTTCCCTCAAAGAGCTGATGGACATGTGTCGTTTGAAGCCGTCACCCATCAGCGGCATGGAACTGCTGACTGTGCTGCACAACACCGGCTTCAACATCGACCGCCGGGACAATATCGCCCTGATGGATCAATTGACCGCCGAGCTGCGCAGGCGCGCCGCTGCGGGCATTTCACCCTTTACGGAGGCAACCCCCAGGGTCCTGCTGAGCGGGGTGCCCATCGGTATCGGCTCGGACAAGGTGGTCAAGCTGGTGGAGGAGTGTGGCGGCAGTGTGGTTGGATTCGAGAACTGCACCGGCTACAAAAAACTCGACCCGGTGGACGAGGCGGGAGATCCCCTGGTTGCCGTGGCCGAACGGTACCTTCGCGTGCCTTGCTCCTGTATGTCTCCCAACCCGGGACGTTTTGAGTTGGTCAAGCGATTGGTCGAAGAATTCCAGGTCGATGGCGTCATTGACCTTACCTGGCAGGGCTGCCATACCTTCAATATCGAATCCCACGCTCTCAAGCAGTTTGTTCAGGAACAGTTGAGCCGTCCGTTTCTGCAGATCGAGACCGACTACTCCGAATCGGACACGGAGCAACTCAAGGTGCGCATCGAGGCATTCCTGGAAATTCTCGCCCGGCCCCGGTAACCCACCCCTTGGGCCTAATTGGCGGAACCAAGCTGCATTCAGAGGAAGGGCGGTCTGGCAACCGTCCTTCCTCTTCTTTCATATCCACATTGTCGGTTCGGCCCTGGCGTGGCCGGTTCGGGCTTAGGACTCGTCCTGGACGGTTGCCGGATCCACGTTGGGGATGGCGGCCTCCCTTTATTACAGAACAACCAGGTGTTTTTCTCCCAGCGACGTGGTTCGGCCGACCATGGCCGCCGACGGACAGCCGCGTTCCTTGAGGGCCGCCAGGATCGCTTGCGCCTGGTCGGCGGGTGCGCAGAGCAAAATGCCGCCGGACGTCTGGGGATCGAGAACGAGCATCTTACGCGCATAGGCGAGATCCGGGGCGAAATGGCTGAACGCCTCCACATGGTCCAGGTTGCGGAAACAGGCTCCGGGGATGCAGCCGGCTTCCAGTAGATCCAGGGCCCCCGGCAGGGCTGGAATCCCGGCCGTGTCGATTTCGATGCTGACCTGGCTTGCCTGGGCGATATTGAGGGCGTGGCCCAGCAGGCCGAAACCGGTGATGTCCGTCGCGGCGCGGATGCGGAATTCCTGCATGATTTCCGCCGCAGAGCGGTTGAGTTGCTTCATGGAATCGAGGGCGCGCCCATAGTCGGCTGCGGAGGCCTGGCCGAGCCGCTGGCCGGCGACCAGCGCCCCGGTGCCGAGGGGTTTGGTGAGGATCAGTACCTGATCCGGGACGGCATTGGCGTTGTGGATGACGCGCTCGGGATGGACCATCCCCGAAACGGCCAGCCCGTATTTGGGCGGATAGTCGGCGATGGAGTGCCCCCCAACCAGGACGCCGCCGGCTTCCTGGATCTTTTCCTGGCCGCCGCGGATGATTTCATGCAGCACCTCGTAAGGAATGCCGGTGGCGGGAAACATGACCAAATTCATGGCGGTCAGTACCTTGCCGCCCATGGCGTAGACGTCGCTGAGGGCGTTGGCGGCGGCGATCTGGCCAAAATCGAAAGGGTCCGAACAGATGGGCGGGAAAAAATCCGTGGTCTCGATGAGGGCGATTTCATCGGACAGGCGATAAACACCGGCGTCGTCGCCGGTGCCGAGGCCTACCAGGAGGTTGGGCTCGGTCTGGGCCGGCAATCGGCCGAGGGCGTCGAACAACACTTCCGGCGGCAGTTTTGCCGAGCATCCGCCCTGTTCAACGGTGCTGAGGAGATCGAACCGGGGCGGCTTTTTCCCATCGGGCCCATACACGGCAAAATCCAGGCCCTTTTCTTTCAGCAGACCGCCCGCCTGCTCCAGCATCTGTTGGGCCAGGGTGATGGCCATGCCGCATTCCGAGGAAATTTCCTTCGGCACCGCGATGACCGTGCAATCGATGTTGTTGGCGCGAAGCACCTCTTCGCCCTTGATAACGGCACGGGTGGAGGTGAATAGCAAGGTGACATTCATGGTTGCAGGCATTCCTTTACCGCCTTGACAAAAAAGGCAAAATCATCCGCCGTATGGTAGCGGGAGACACCGACCCGCAGGGAGCCGCCGGGAAAGGTTCCGAGGGTCCGATGGGCCAGGGGCGCGCAATGCAGGCCGACCCGGGTTTCGATCCCCCACTCGGCGAACAGTCTCTGGCCCAGGACCGCGGAATCGTGTTCGGGATGCAGCAGGGAGAAAACATCGCCCTGATCCTCAAACCGTTCCGCGCAGATTACCTTAAGGCGGGGAAGGGTTTTCAGTGCTTCGATAAACCGGCCGAATTCCTGCCGCGAATGGCGGCAGTCCACCGATTCCTGCAGGGCGGCCAGCAGGCCGTAGATACCGGCGATATTCGGGGTCCCCGCTTCGAAGCGATCCGGCGTGAATTCGGGCATCTCGAAATGTTCCGAAGCGCTGCCGGTGCCTCCGTAGATCAGGGGTTCCAACCCGGCCGCATCCCGCAGAAACAGACCGCCGATCCCCGTCGGGCCGAGCAGGGCCTTGTGGCCGGTGAAGGCCAGGAAGTCGATGTGCCAGTCATCGACCTGGATCGGAATGGACCCGAAGGACTGGCTGGCATCCACCAACAGCGGCACCCGGCCGAGGCGCTGCTTGATTTCCGCTAAAGGTTGAATGACGCCGTTGACGTTGCTCTGGTGGTTGACCACCGCGAGGAGGGTATCCTCGGTCAGAACTTTTTCGATCCCATCGGGGTCGATGCGACCGTCGGAAAGGTGGGGCAAAACCTCGAATGTGGCGCCGCAGCGCGAGGCCAGGGCCGAAAGCGGCCGGGTGACGGCATTGTGCTCCAGGGGCGAGATGAGTACCCGCCCGCGTCCGGTGAGAAGACTTCTGAGCACCAGGTTGATGGCGTGGGTGGCATTGGGCGCGAATACGAGGTTGTCCGCCGCGCGGGCGCCCATGCGTTCGGCGAGCAGGTCGCGGGTTTTTTCCACGGTCCTGGAGACATCCAGGGCCCGGGTGTAGGCGCTGCGGCCATAGGGGCCGCCTACCTCGTTGAGATAGCGGGCCATGGCCGCGGCCACTCCGGGCGGCTTGGGAAAGGACGTGGCGGCATTGTCAAAATAGGTTAAGAGGTCCATTACAACCCTACAGGCTTATGATGCGATTGGCGCAGGAGAGTTGCTGCAGAATGTCGTACATGTTGGAAATGGTGCCGACCGCAATCTTGTTTTTCAGATCGAAATAGTCGACGCAGGTACCGCAGATCTGCAGCGAGACCCCCTGCCTGGTCAGCTCCGCCAAGGGCGGTACCGTGGGAGCCCCTTCGGCGGCGGCAAAAACGCCGGCATTGTAGCACAGGATGGCCTCCGGAAGAGGGGAGATTTCCTTGAGGGTATTGAGGCAGGCCTGCAGAAGTATTTTCCCAAGTTCCTCCGAACCGGAACCCATACCGTGATTATGGATCACGACCACCGTTCCACCCGCCGGAGATGGCGGGGAACAGTAGGCGGCGGCATCGGCGAGACCGGGCGTAGCGGCGGCCTTGGTCAGGGTGATGGTGTGTTCTCCGTTTTTGCTTGAAAGTTCAGGGTTTGCTCCATGATCCTTCAGAAATCGCATCAGGTTATCGCAGGAGAGTTCGTTATCGATCAGCACCTGCAGGCGCTCTCCCTCGGCCATACCTTCCAGGGCCTTTTTCGTCAGCATCAGGGGTTGGGGGCAGTGCAGCCCGCGCGCATCGATGGTGTGGTCCTTCATCATTTTCTCCCTTGTCATCCGGTTGGAGCAGTGCCTGTCTTACTGCCTGGATTGTAGTTTTATTAGGGCATCCCTGACGCGATTCAATTTTAGGTTTCGCATAGTAACGGTTTTGAGACACATATTTCAACCGCTTTGGTCGTGTGGTATGCCCCTGTGAAGGAGTTGCGCAGGCGAATAATTTTAGAGTTGCTCTCAGACCTAGGAACACCCGAATAAATGTCACCCATTAACCCGCACCATGAGACATTTCCTGATGTTTCAGCTTCATCTGCTATTCTTTTGCAAGGGAAAGTGGCGGAGACCATTGCGATGAGTCTCCCTTTCCTGCAATTTTTACCAGGCGAGCAACCCACATGTCTTCGCAAAAACCAGCAGGATGGCAACCCAAGGCGGACCAGATGAATTTTGCCGGCATATCAGAACGATTCAGATTTTATATTCGTCGCCTTCAGGAGCGACTCTGGGTGAAGCCCCTCGCCATCAGCGTGCTCTCAATTTTCGGGGTCCTGCTGGCCAAAGGTGCGGACCGCATCCATGTGGAGGGGATTAGTCCGCGGATTTCAATGGATTCGCTGGAAACCATTCTGCTGGTCATGGCTTCCAGCATGCTGGTGATCGCCACCTTTGCGGTCGGATCGATGGTAGCGGCCTATGCGTCCGCGAGCAATACCGCCTCGCCGAGGACTCTGACTCTCGTGATCGCCGATGACGTCTCGCAGCACGCCTTGTCGACATTCGTGGGCGCTTTTATTTTCAGCATTGTCGGGCTGCTCGCCGTCAAAGAAAACTATCTGGGCATCGCGGGGCGATTCGTCCTCTTTCTCCTGGCCTTGATGGTGTTCGGAATTGTCATCTTTACCTTCCTGCGCTGGGTGGACCGCATCGCCCGGCTGGGACGATTGGGACAGACCATTGTCAAGGTCGAGAAAGCCACAGAGCAGGCCCTGGAACAACGGCGCAAGGCCCCGACCCTGTACGGCATGCCCCTGAACTCATTATCCGCAAGCGGACAGGCGGTGCCGGCAAAGCGGGTGGGCTATCTGCAGCGCATCGATATTGCCGCGCTGCAATCCCTTGCCGTCAATGCTCAGAGTCGCATCGGCGTTGCGGTTTTGCCGGGAAGTCTGGTGGCTCCCGGGCGGGTTCTGGCCTACGTCAGAGGCGATTTTCAGGCCAAACCCGACGTTGATGGCGAACTGGTGGCCCAGGCATTCGTGGTCGGCAAGGAGCGGACCTACTTTACGGATCCGCGCTATGGTCTCGTGGTATTGTCACAAATCGCTGCCCGGGCCCTTTCGCCGGCCGTGAACGACCCAGGTACGGCCATCGATATCATCGTCGCGTTGCTGAGGCTGTTCGCACTGTGGGGCGCCCCGCAGGATGAGGACAACCAGCAAGATACCAAATACGATCGGGTTGAGGTTCCCGAACTGTCGGTGCGGGATATGTTTGATGATGCCTTCCTGGCTATTGAGCGGGATGGCAGCGGTGCTGTCGAAGTCTGCATTCGGCTGCTCAAAGCGCTATCGTCCTTGGCATCGACGGGAAATGCCGCAATGCGTGAAGCGGCCGTGAATCATGCGCGGCGACTCCTGGCATACGCGGAACGGGGGCTCGCCTTGCCCGAAGACATGGCGACTTTGCGGGAACTGGCCGGCTTCGTGGAGGACATCGAGAAGCAGGCCTTGCGCTGATGGTTGTCAGGGTTCCCGGGGGTTCTCTTCCAGAAGGTTTTTGCCTTCCTCCGGGATTCTGGACTTGCGGGCCTGCTCCTGAAGCTGTTCGTCTTCGCTGACCAGATTTCCTTCGGTTTCACTGCTGATTGTTGCCGGTTCGAGTGCCGGCTGGGGAAGCGGCCTTTGCAATCCCTCCGGCCACAAGCAGGATACAAATATTAGGGGACTGCCTTTCCATCGAGCTCGCCCGATTGGGTGCAACCCTCAAGACAAAAAGGATCCAGAGAGCTTCTATTGACAGGGCGGCGTGGTCTTAAAAGGTTTTAAAGGATCGGTTCGCCAATTGGGTGACCGTTTATCGCTCTAGGGCAATATTTTTTAACCACCGGAGGTTTTGTCATGGAAGAGAAAAAGGCCTACCAGGAAAAATATGAAGCCAAATTGAAGGAATGGAAGGCGCGCATTCAGTTGTTGGAAGCCAAGGCCGAGCAAGTCAAGGCGGAATCTAAAATCGAGTACCAGAATATGGTGCAGGAATTGAAAGCGAAACAGCAGGCGATGCATGGCAAACTGGATGAACTGAAGGCCAGCGGCGAGTCGGCCTGGAAGGAAATGAGGTCCGGCCTGGAAAAAGCCAAGGACGAGTTAAAGGGAGCGCTGGACCGGGCCGTCGACAGGTTCAAGTAGCAGGCCGCGTTCACCCCACAGCATCCCCATGCCGGCCAGGGCACATAGGGGCATGCCTATGGCCATGACGGCAATGGTGCCGTTGTACCCCCAGCTTACCAGGCCCGCCGCCACGGCACTGGCCGCCATCTGCAATGATCCCAACAGGGCCGAAGCGCTGCCGGCCTGTTCCCGTGCAAAGGGTTCCATGATCAGGGCGGTAATGTCCGGCAGCAGGAAGCCCAGGCAAAACATGTAGCTCGCGGCAAAGGCCAACACCATCCAGAGCGAAACCGGTGCCAGGGCGGCAGTCAGCACAAACAGGATACTGACCGCCACCTGCAGCAGGTTGGCACCCCACAATACTTTTCGCAGGGAGAAGTGCTTCAGAAAGCGGGCATTGACCTGACTGCCAACGATGAGTGCCAGGGCATTGGCGCCCATGGTCCAGCCATAGCGGGGGCCGGACATGCCGAACAGTTCCATGAAAACCAACGGCGAGGCGGTCAGGTAGGCGAACAGCCCGGCGATATGAAAGCAGCCGGTCAGCATGCGGGGCGTGAAGCCCGGCACCGCCAGCACCGCCAGGTAATCGGTCAACGCCCGGCGTGGATGCAAGGCTTCGCGGCGTCCATGTCCGGCGATGGCGGGCAGTATCCACCAGACGCCGGCCAGCATCAGCACCGCAACCACCCCCAGCAGGATGAAGATATACCGCCAGCCCAGGGTGGCAACGATGATTCCGCCCAGGGTCGGTGCCACGATGGGCGCCAGTCCCATGATCAGCATCAGAGTGGAAAAGACCCGCGCTGTCTCGTTGAGGGGGAAGAGATCGCGCACCACCGCTCGTGCCGCGACCATGCCGACGCAGGCGCCAAGGGCCAAAACCAAGCGCAAGCCGATGAGCCATTGGACGTTGGCGCTCAAGGCGCAGCCCAACGCGGCCACGCCGTACAGCACCAGGCCGAAAATCAATGGCCCCTTGCGTCCCAAGACATCCAGCAAGGGGCCGTACACCAGCTGCCCGGCGGCAATGCCGATAAAGTAGCTGCTCATGGACAAGCCGACGGTGGCCACGTCGGTGTTCAAGTCGGCGGCGATGGCGGAAAAAGCGGGCAGATAGGTATCGATGGTCAACGGCCCGATGGCCGTCAATGCGCCGAGCAGGATGACGATCAGGCGCAAATCGGTTCTGGTTTCAGTGTGTGTCGACATCAGAAGGATCCGGGAGTCAGGGGAAAAAAGAGCCGCAGGGCAGGGGCAGCATACACCGAATCAGATCGATTGTCTGCCGGCAGATTGTAGAAAAGTCTGGGCTGAAGTCGGGCCAATGAGTAGAATGTCTTCCCGATTGTCACGCCCGACCAATAGTGTCAAAAGCGGAAAGGAACAGCAGATCGTCATGGATACCTCGGCAAAACTCGATGTGGCATTGCGCAAGGACACCGTGGAGCGTAAAAAACAGCAGGGAGCCCGTTGTCTCGGCAAGCAACGCGACGGCCAATTTGCCCTTTCCGTCGGGGTGCCCAACGCCTGCTTCAGCGCCGCCCAGCTGCGCGCTCTGGCCGATATCGTCGAGCGATACGCCAGGGTCGGCCACCTGTCGACGGCGCAGAGCATGGTGCTCCTGGGCATCGAGGGGCAGGACTACACCCAGGCACGACGGGCGGTGCTGGAGGCCGGTTTCCAGATTCGTTCCGTGGGGCGTGACGTCTTCCATGTCAAGTGCTGCCCCGGCGCCGACTATTCCCCCTTCGGCCTGCAGCGGACCTTCGCCATGGTGGCCCATCTTGAGGAGACCTTTCGGGCCCTGCCCACTCCTCAGAAGTTCAAAATTGCTCTGTCCGGCTGTCCCAATTGTTGCGCCAACACCCGCCTCGCCGAGTTCGGCATTCATGCCGCGATGAACGGCTGGAAAATTTTCGTCGGCGGCAAGATGGGCTTCGCCCCGACCGTCGCCCGCGAACTGGCCGGGCCGGTGGCTGCGGACCAAGTGCCCCAATACCTGGCGGCGGTGCTGCGCAGTTATCGAGCACTCGCCGAACCCAATGAACGGCTCAGCCGGACCATGGAGCGCATCGGATTCGATGTTTTCAAGGGCGCGGTAGAGGAATGCCTCCATCTGCCTTACGAAGATCTGGCCGCGGCGGCCCGGCAATCCCGGTTGGCCCTGGAGCAGGAGGAGGTTATCGGACTGCGGGATGCGGGGAAGAGCAGGAGCGCAGCATCAATTCCAGCCCCCGGTTGACATCGTTCAGTCGGCGGTTTCTCGCCTGTAATTCCCGGATAACGGCCTGCTGCTGCTGAATCACTCGGTTCTGCTGTTGGACGATGCGTTGCAGGCGGGCGATGTCTCGGGCCGCCTCCCTTGGTTTGCTAAGCGTCTGATTTTCCGCCTCTGGCTCGGGCGGCCGCTGGTCTTCCGTGGTTGTCATCTCCCCCGTCCCAAAATCCACGGTAATCTCGCGTGCCGGCCAGGCCGGCCCGGTTCCCAGCAGCATCAAAGCCAGCAGTGTTGCCCCGACGAGTTTTTTCATTGCTTTACTCCCCACCCTGTTGTTCGGACCGAACCGTAAGGTCTTCTTTTTCTGAGGATATTGTACCTTTTCAGGCTTGGTTCCAGCTCGGACACCGCCCCCTCGTGTACAATGTTAGCAAAAGGAGGCGCGCCCATGATTCCCAAGCGACAACTTGGCAAAACCGGTGTCGAGGTGACCTGTATCGGTCTTGGCGGCGAAGGCGTTCTGCGCAGCTTCGGTTGCGAAACGCAGGCCACGGAGTTGATTGCCCGCGCCTTGGACCTGGGCATCAACTACATGGAGTCGGCCCGGGCCTATGCCGGCAGCGAATCTTATTATGGGTTGGCCCTCGGACAGCGGCGCCGGGAGGTGTTTCTGGCCAGCAAGGCCCATGACCGCACGGCCCGGGGGGCCTGGGCGCAGCTGCAGGAAACCTTGACCAACATGCAGACCGATTGGTTGGATCTGTGGCAGGTGCACGATCTGCGCACGGAAAAGGACCTGGAGATGATTTTCGGGCCGGGCGGGGCCATGGAAGCCTTCGACCGCGCCAAGCGGGAAGGGAAGGTGCGGTTTATCGGGGTCACGGGCCATGAAAACCCGGACATCCTCCTGCGGGCCTTCGACCTGTACGACTTCGATACGGTATTGATGCCCGTCAATCCGGCAGAGAATGCCTGGGCCAGTTTCCCGGCCACGGTGCTGCCGGAGGCGGAAGCTCGCGGCATGGGCATTGTCGGGATGAAGGTGCTGTGCCGCGGCTTCGGACTGCGGCTTCCCGGCCTGCAGAGCCCCGCTCCCTGGGTGCGCTATGCCCTGGGGCAGGGCGTGTCGACCATGGTCATCGGTTGCGACGACCCCCGGCAACTGGAGCAGAATATCGCCGCCTGCCTGGAGCCACCCATGGATGCCGCGGAGCGACAAAAGCTGGAGGCGTTGGTGGCACCCTGGGCCCGAAAGCTCATGTACTACAAGCCCTGATATGGAAGGTGGTCCGCGCCGGGCCGCCGGCGTCGGCGACTTTTGTTGTATCGCCGGACCAGCAGGGAGGTTGGCATGCTCATGATGCCGGGTTGGGTGGGAGCGCTGGCCATTCTGGCGCTGGTCTGGCTTTGCATGGTCCGGTTCGGCCGGGCCGGGCAAGGCCATCGCTGGCCCAGATTCATATTGACTGCAGCGATTGTCATGGCGGTGCTGTTGGCGCTCTGGATGACGGTGATGATGCTGCTGGTCGGGCCGGCCATGCGGGGCCTGTAGGCGTATGAAATATCCATGGCGGTGCACGCTTGCGGGCGAGGGATGAACAATCCGGGGAAAGGACCTTGCGTCCGATGGAGGCGATCATGGGTCGACGAAGATCGGTTTTCGGGATTGCAGTTTTGGCGGTCATTCTGATTGGTGTCGGGCTGGTCATATTCCGAGGAGGGTGCTATCTCGACCAAAGCTATGAAGACGAAAATGCGGCGCACGTCCGCCGGTCTTCAGCTGCCGAAACGCCGGACGATGGGGTGGCAGGGGCTCTGGTGCCGCCGCAAGGTTTCCGCCGCATGCGGCATGGCGCCGGCAGCGGTGAAGTGTGGGTATGGGATCAGGGCGGGGGTGATTCTTCCCGGCGCGCTCTGCTTGAAACCGTAAACCGCCTGAGTGATGTTTTTCAGGAACGGCCGGTTTTGCATGCCATCATCGGCGACGCCGGGGACCGGGAGACCCGGGCCCTGTTCAGTGCCCGTCATGACGGCCGGGAAATTCGCGGTCTGCTGGTTGCGGCGAGCAAGGAGCGCGGTTTCGTTTCGGTCTGCCTGTTCGATACTCCGGCTCACCTACCATCGTCGTTCCAACCCATGGTGCAGGTCGCTGCCGGACAGCTTCCGGCCATGACCATGCCGGAACCACCGCGGGCCCGACCGATTTCCTGGCAGCGGGTCACTCTGCCCGATGGCAGCGGCAGCATGCTGCTGCCATCGGATTGGCGAATCGTCGGGGCCAGCAAGGGCATGGTGGACGCTGCCGGGCCTGACGGCACTATGGCGAGCCTGGGCATCCATGGCCCGGTATTGACACCGGAAATGGGGCAGGCCTACAACCAGATGCCGGGCGCCGCCGTGCGCGTGCCGGTTGCGCCTTATACCGATCCGGTCACGGCGCTGCAAAACCTTTTCCCGCAATTCGGTTATCAGTCGCCACAACGGATCCTGCGTTTGATTGAGAGCGCACCCACCCCGTGGCCTCACGGCGGGCAGGCGGCCTTTGTCCATTTTGACTGGCAACAGGGGCAGGGCGGTCAGGCCCGGAATCATACCAGCCTGGCCCTGTTCGGTGTCATGCCGGGCTACGGTCAATGGACATTTTACCTGTCCATCGTCTCGGCGCCGAGCCAGCTTTTCTCCCAGAATCTGCCCATGCTGATGGAGATCTGGAAAAACTGGCAGGTCGCCGACCACGTTCACCAGGAACGCATGAACAAGGCGGCGGCCGATATGCGGGAGATCGGCAGCATCATTCAGCAGACCCATGCCCAGCGGCAGCAATCCCAGGAGCGGATGGCCGCTAATTGGACCGAAGTGTTTCGAGATCAGACTTTTCTCGGTGATACGCAGTTGGGAGAACGCTACAGCGTACCCTTGACCCGGGTTGATGACTGGACTCGCGAACTCAACCGGGCGGCGGGGTATGAGCGGTTTCGCCATATCCCGCTACGTGATATGCAATAGCCTGGCCGGTGCAGATTGGACCCTTCATGTTCGCCGGCAGATGCGCGTCCAAACAGGAGGCACTCATCAAGGAGAATGAGCATGGCCAAAACACCCTATGTGGACCAGGATGCCTGTATCAGCTGCGGACTTTGTGTGGAAATGGCGCCCGAAGTGTTCAGGATGGACGCCGAGGATCTGGCGGAAGTGTACGCGCCAACCGGTGCATCGGAACAAACCATTCAGGAGGCCATGGATGCTTGCCCGGTTTCCTGCTGAGGTCAAGGTTTTCATCTTAAATTCGAAAGAATCATTCTTTTTATCCTGCGGCATCTCCGCCGGCGCCACCAGGACTGGGTTGGCTGTCGTAGCGTCGGTGAAATAAGGAGGGTTTGATCTGTCGCCAAGATTGCCCTGTTTGTTCCGTGAATGGCGTGTTGGCTGGCCTGGGCGTGGCATCCTGGGCGGTGGAGGGCCTCGAAAATGCTGTTTCACCTTGAACGGTGTCTCTGATATGGCTCCACTAGGGACACGTTTTCCCCCTCGGTCCCCCCTTTTAGGTATCGAAAAATACACCTTTGCGCGATGGTAGCATAGCCATTGATGGGGTATTACCTATATACAGATGGGTTTCGGTTGATTTTGTTCTGGCTGTTGATACTCTTTTTATTATTAAAGTAATATTAAAAAATACGATAAATTTTGTTTGCGCAGGCTCTGTCCAAGGAAAAGATGTAGTGGGGGTATTTCCAAAAAAATGTGCTCATTGCTGTTTTCTTGCACTTTTCCTGGAAGCTTTAATTGACTCACGGATCCTGCAAAATATGCCTGGTGCAACAAGGTAGCAACAAAGAAAAGGAGGTGCTAAAAGCTTCGCAGTTCTGAGGGAATCGGATGGCTCAATTCATCGAACAGCAAACAAAGGGGGAAAAATGGCGATAAAAATCGACGTATTAAATCTACCGGGACCAACCCCTAGGGTGGAGGCAATTAAGGAAAGGTTTGTAAAGACCACTCCGGAAATCTGTGTTGAGCGTGCGCAGCTGATCACCGAATCCTACAAGGAAACCGAAGATCTGCCAATGCATCTCCGGAGGGCGAAAGCATTCGAAAAGATCCTGAACGGTATGACCGTTTTTATTCAGGACGACGAATTGGTAGTCGGAAATCAGTGCACCAAGCCGCGCTCTGCCCCGGTATATCCGGAGTTTTCCTGCAAGTGGCTGGAAGCGGAACTGGATCGCTTGGAGAAGCGGACTGGCGACGTATTCTTGATTTCTGAAGACAAGAAGACAGTTCTCCGTGAGCTCTTTCCCTACTGGGACAAGAAGACCACCAACGAGTTGGCAACATCACTTATGACCCCTGATGCTCTTGAGGCTCAAGGGGCTGGTGTTTTCACCGTCGGCAACTACTACTTTAATGGTGTTGGTCACATCTCCGTTGATTACGCCAAGGTTTTGGCTAAAGGCTTGAATGGTATTATTGCCGATGCTAAGGCCGAGCATGCAAAAGCCGACCTTACTAATCCCGACGAACTCAAGAAGATGCATTTCTTGGATGCCGTTATCATTTCCAATGAGGCAGTCATTGCCTTTGCTAGACGTTTCGCAGTGGAAGCCGAGAGACTGGCTGCGAGCGAAAAGAATGAACAACGCAAGGCCGAGCTTTTGGAAATCGCCCGTATCTGCCGCAAGGTTCCGGGGCAACCTGCCGAATCATTTTGGGAAGCGGTCCAGTCCTTCTGGTTCATTCAACTTGTGCTGCAGATAGAGTCCAATGGTCATTCCATATCCCCGATGCGCTTTGATCAGTACATGTACCCCTATCTTCAGCTGGACGCCGATATTACCACGGAGAGGGTTCAGGAACTGCTTGATCTTCTTTACATCAAGTTCAGCGAGATCAACAAGGTCCGGGACGAAGGTTCTACCAAGGCTTTCGGTGGATATCCGATGTTCCAGAACCTGATCGTTGGTGGCGTAGACAGCGAGGGTGAGGACGCTTCCAACGAGCTGTCGTTCATGTGTCTGCATGCGACTGCCAACACCAAGCTCTACCAACCATCCATTTCCATTCGTATTCATAGCAATACTCCTGCTGCCCTGTACACCAAGGCGGCCGAAGTAAGCCGAGTCGGGCTGGGCATGCCCGCATACTACAATGATCGGTTCATCATTCCTGCATTGCTTAGCCGTGGCCTCACCCGTGAAGACGCTCGCGACTACGGCATCATCGGCTGCGTCGAGCCGCAGGTAGCAGGCAAGACTGAAGGGTGGCACGATGCCGCGTTCTTCAACATGGCCAAAGTTCTGGAGTTAGCTCTTAATGATGGTGTCGACGCTCTAACAGGTAAGCAGATTGGTCCCAAGACAGGCGCTTTAACTTCATTCAGCTCGTTTGAAGATGTCATGAAGGCGTATAAAGCGCAGATGGAGCATTTCGTCAAACTGCTTATTATATCCGATAATGCCTGTGACATTGCCCACGGCCAGCGCACTCCGCTACCGTTCCTTTCTTCATTAGTCGATGATTGTATGATCAAGGGCAAGTCGCTCCAGGAAGGGGGCGCACACTACAACTTTACTGGTCCCCAAGGGGTTGGAGTGGGTAATGTCGGCGATTCACTAACTGCCATTAAGAAGCTGGTGTTTGAAGACAAGGCAGTCACCCTGGGTGAACTTCAAAGTGGACTTGCCACCAACTTCGAAGGCGTGGAAATGGAAGGCCTGCGCCAGCTGCTGTTGAATCGTGCGCCCAAGTACGGCAACGATAACGAATACGCTGACATGATCGCACATGAAGGTGCACTTATATACTGCCGGGAAGTGGAAAAATATATGAACCCAAGAGGCGGAAAGTTTCAGCCTGGTCTTTACCCTGTTTCGGCCAACGTGCCACTCGGTACGGTAGTCGGGGCTACTGCCGACGGACGCAAGTCCGGTACCCCGCTGGCTGACGGCGTTTCCCCGGTTTCAGGTGTCGACCAGTCCGGTCCGACCGCGTCTGTAAAGTCAGTTGCCCGTCTTGACCATGTTATTGCATCCAATGGGACTTTGCTGAATATGAAGTTCCACCCGAATGCCCTTAAAGATGATCGTGGCATCCAAAACCTTGTTGGTGTCACCGAAACCTTCTTCAATGGCGGCGGGACCCACATTCAGTACAACGTCATTGGGCGCGATATTCTTGTCGATGCGCAAGAACACCCAGATAACTACCAGGGGATGGTCGTGCGTGTTGCTGGATACAGCGCATTTTTCACTTCGCTCGACAAGGCTATTCAGGATGACATAATTGCACGTACCGAACAGATGTTCTAATGTCAAAATTGAACCTGCGCTGACATCATTAGTTGTGTTGGCGCAGGTTATTTTTCATGTGAATGTAAATTCTATGAATTGATTCAGGCAATGAACGGAGTCTAAACAATGAGCTGGTCACATGAATACCTTCTTTATGATCCAGGTGCCATCTATAGATCTGAACTAACCGGCCTCATTAGTGATTTTCAGCGGTTTTCCATACATGATGGACCAGGTATCCGCACTCTTGTCTTTATGAAAGGTTGTCCTTTACACTGTGCTTGGTGCGCCAACCCCGAAACAATCATACCGCGCCCGGAGATAATGCTCATCCCCCACAACTGTATAGGATGCGGCAAGTGCATTGAAGCGTGCCCTTCAAAGTGTCTTGCTCAAGTGGATCGAATTGTTAGCTTCATTGATCGTGACAAGTGCCTCCTTCCAGAATGCGGCAAATGTCAGCGTGTCTGCTATGCCAATGCCGTCAATATCAGCGGGCGTTATCTCACGGTCGAGGAGGTCATGGACGTAGTGTTGCGTGATAGGGAGTTTTATGACCGTACCGGGGGAGGAGTTACCATTTCTGGCGGCGAACCGTTTGCGCAACCTGTCTTCCTTATGGAATTGGTACGCACGGCAAAGATCCTGAAACTGCACACGGCAATCGAAACATGTGGCCAGGTTAACTGGAATATCTTCAACTCAGTCTTGGAACACTTGGATTATGTTCTTTACGACCTGAAGCACATGGATTCTAACCGGCATCTTCAGGGAACTGGGGTCGACAATCGGATTATTTTGGAAAACGCTAAGCGACTTGGTGCTTCAGGAAAACCTGTCCGTATCCGGCTTCCGTTGATACCCGATTTCAACGATTCCGAGGAGAACGTACGAGCAACTGCGGAATTTATTGCCGAATTTTCTAATCTGGAGGCGCTTGATATACTACCTTATCATCGCATGGGTGAACCTAAATGGGGGCAATTGCATCAGGAATACAAACTCCAAGGAGTTGTGCCTCACAATAAGGAACGGGTTTTCGAGCTTGCCGATATTGCACGGAAGTACGGTATCGAAGTTACCGTCGGTGGGTAGATGGAAATTTGTAAGGACTTTTCCAGGCCCCCATTCGGGTAAGGCCAGGATTTGCCAGACTCTTTTTTATGACGACTGTCAGGACTATTTAAGATAATCACGAAATCTGACATTTTCATAACTGCCTATGTAGGGAATCGATACGCCGTATCGAAAGCTCTACGAGTGGACATAATCCTGCTGGCTTGTCAACTGTCGACTTATGATTAGTTCGAGGTAACAACATCAGTGGGTAACAGGAGGGCCCATGGACAAAAAGAAACTAGTGCATGCGGCAATGATTTTTTCATGAGACGGCACAAAGTTGTTGTTGAAAGGCAGGGGTGATTTAAGTGACGGCGAATAGCTGAGGCCTGTACTTGCGCGCCGGTAGGAAAAGATGATAGGTATTCAGATATATATTTGCAATTATGAGTTAGATGAAAATGATTTAAACTTCACGGACCTATGTTGAATTGTTTTTCCGGTTTGAATTGTTGCTACTTGCAAGGTTTTACAAAGGGTTTTTTAGCTTCGAGGTCGCAATAGGTGGCCTTTTTTATTTTTTCGGTGACGTTTTGAAACACAAGCACAAAAAGCCAAGCGGCTGTTAGAGCTTGCCTGCTGCGAGCTTCACTAATGGTGAGACAATGTCTATAACAATTCCTTTTAGGGTTTTTCTGGTCGACGACCATCCTTTGCTGCGAACAGGACTCCGCTTTACCTTGGACGAAATGACGGACCTCGATCTTATCGGGGAAGCAGCGGATGGTTTTGAAGGTGTCGAAAAAATTCTTCAAAATCCTCCGGATATTGCACTGATAGACATTGATTTGCCTGGCATATCAGGCATCACTGTCATTGGCATGCTGCGTAATAAACTGCCAGGGTTGAAAATCATCGCTCTGTCGTCCTACTCTGAAAAAGGTTACGTTACTGGTGCCATGCAAGCCGGTGCCGATGGCTATCTGCTCAAAGCCATCAGTATTACCGCGCTGGTTGATTTTTTACGGGAATTTGCTCAGGGCAAGCAACCAGTTTCTCCCTACCTGCTGGATTTGGCTGTTGCGCACAAAAATTCTCTAGAAAACGACGAAGACGTTCATATTTCACCTCGAGAAAAACAGGTTTTGAAGTTGCTGGCTGAAGGGAAAAGCAACAAGCAGATAGCTGATGAGATCTTTTTGAGCATAGAAACTGTAAAAACCCATATTAAAAATATTTTTCAAAAACTTGAAGTTAAAAGCCGCATGGAAGCTGTCATTGTCGGCCGGCAGCGAAAGCTCATTGATTAATTTATTGTGGGGCGCAACCATGCAAATCGAATTTTGCAAATAGTATATAAATAATCAAGACTTCATCGGTAACCGGGGGTATGATGAATGCTAGGATTAAGGTATTTCTGGCTGATGATCATCCATTGATTCGTGCAGGGTTATCGATGGCATTTGAAAATGACAGTAAAATTTGTATTATTGGTACAGCAGACAATGGGTTCGACGCAATTGAGAAGATTGAAAAATCAAATCCGGATATCGTTCTAATGGATATTGATATGCCCGGTCTTTCTGGTGTTGCTGCAATAAGTATTTTACGGAAAACGTATCCTGAGATGATTCTCTTTGTGATGTCAACATATAATGATCGAACTTACATAGAAGATTCCAAGACATCTGGAGCTTCAGGGTATATTTTAAAAAATATTAGTATTGAGTCTCTTGCTAGGCTTATTGTTGATGTAATAGATAAAAAGAGGATTATTTCTCCATATGTTTTATATCTTAAACAGTAGCTATACTGATTTCGGGTATGTTATGAATACCGCAAATACAAAAAACAAACTTCTAGACGATACAAGAAAAATTAAAACAACAATTAATTTGTTGGATTTGATCGACAAGAAAACACTTAACGATATACTTGATGCATTTAACGAGGTGTGTGGCATTGGTTCTGTCATTGCGGACACAGAAGGGAGGCCGTTGTCGGGGGAACAAAACTTTACGCGCTTTTGTGCCAAATTTTGTCGTGGTACAGAAAAGGGCAGAAAAAAGTGTTATGCCAGTGATGCTTTTGGTGGTGAAATGTCCCTTAAGCAGCAAGAACCTTATGTTTACAATTGTCTTAATGCCGGCTTGGTTGATTGTGCAACACCCATTATCGTCGAGGGGTACCATCTAGCTAATCTAAATGGAGGACAGGTTTTGGAAGCGCCAATCTCGGATGAGGCTGCGATAGCTCGGGCGCGCGCCATTGGCATTGAAGATATTGATGGTTATTTAAAAGAACTGCGTAAAATCCCTTTTGTTACCAAGCCGCGACTTCAAAAAATTGTTAAATTCATGGCAGTTATTACGCGAACTCTCAGCGACATGGCCATGCAGAAATATCTTTTGGCAAAGCAGTCCACCGAATATTTAAATAAGTTGGTCAATAGCGCTTCGGATTGCATTTTTGCTATTGATCCCAATTTCCGCATAACCATGGTCAACCGGGTATGCCACGAGGTGTTCCACTACGATGATGGGCAGTTATCTGGTGTAGATTTTTGTGATTTGTTAGCGCCTTCAGTCAGGATTTTGGAGTGCAAGAGTAAACTGGACCTGGGTCAGGAAGAAAATTTTCGGATTGAAATGGAGGGTGTCAAGGTCGGCGGAACCAAGTTTCCGGCCCAGGTTTCCATCTCCCGAATTAATGATGAGGATGGTGAAGTTGCCGGGTATGTAGCGATCCTGCGGGACATTACCGAAGAAAAACGCCATGAAAAAATGAAACAGGATCTTGTGGCTATGTTGAGCCATGACATGCGAAATCCTATTTCTGCCATCAATAAGACCCTTGAATTGCTGTCAACTCAGAGGATTGGCGAAATCAACGAAAAGCAGGACTATGTCATTCGTCTCGCGTCAAATACCAATGACCAACTTTGCAGCATGGTCAATTCTTTTCTTGATATTTTCAGAGACGAAAACACAAATTTTAGTCTTAATAAAACTTTTTTTGATTTTAATCAGATTGCTAAGGATTGTGTCGAAGAACTTTCATTGCTGTTTTCTGATAAGAACCTCGATGTAATATTTAAGTCAAAAAATATTAAACTTGAGCTTGAGGGTGACTTGGTCAGGCTGAAGCGCACAATTAATAATCTTATTTCAAATGCAATCAACTACAGTGTATCTGGGGGAAAGATTGTAATTGAATCAAGTCGTATATGGGGAAAAAATAAAAAAATCCTTCAAATCGCTAAGGGACATCAGCTCCGTAATATCAATCCCAAGAAAATGTATCTATGGGCCTCCGTGAAGGATCAAGGGTATGGTGTCCCTGAAAAATACCAAGAAGCCATTTTCGAAAAATTTTTTACAGTTGAAAGCAAGGAAGGGTTGGGCCGAAGAGGCATCGGTCTAGGCCTGGCGTTCTGTAAATTGGTCATTGAAGCTCATGGTGGGGTCATCTTTGCCAAGACTCCTGCCAAGAAGCTCACAAGTCAAAAAACGCCGGGTTGCGAGTTTCATTTCATCCTACCTCTGTCTTGAGAATCGGGATTCCCCAAATGAGTACTCTGGCCGAGATAATGGACTGTTACCTCCGACCCTACTTCATCGGCAGGAGCGCAGCATCAATTTCAGCTCCTGATTGACATTGTTCAGCTGGCGGTTTCTTGCCTGCGATTCGCGGATGACAGTTTGCTGCTGCTGAATCACCCGGTTCTGCTGCTGGAGGATTCGTTGCAGGCTGGCGAAGTCTTGGGTGGCCTTCCTTTGCTTTCTGGCCGCCTGATTCTCGGCCTCTGGCCCAGGTGGCCGCCGGTCCTCGGTGGTCGTCATCTTGCCCGTCCCAAAATCCACGGTCATCTTGCGTGCCGGCCAAGCCGGCGCGGATCCCAACATCATCGATGCCAACAGCGTTGACCCGACGAGTTTTTTCATTGCTTTACTCCCCATCTTGTTGTTCGGACCGAACCGTAAGGTCTTTTTTTTCTGACGATATTGATCCTTTTCAGGCTTGGTTCCAGCTCTGACACCGCCCCCTCGTGTACAATGTTAGAAAAAGAGGCACGCCTATGATTCCCAAACAATAACTTGGCAAAATTTTCGCTCTATTGCCTGATTAGTGGGAAGGTTTGTATGCTCAGGATTCTCGTTTTGGTGGGCGCGTTGGCCATTCTGGCGCTGGTCTGGCTTTCATGGTCCGGTTCGGCCGGGCCGGGCAAGGCCGCCGCTGGCCCAGATTTATTTTGACTGCAGCGATTGTCATGACGGGCTGTTGGCGCTCTGGATGACGGTGATGGTGCTGCTGGTCGGGCCGGCCATGCGGGGCCTGTAGGGGTCTGAAATATCCATGGCGGTGCAGACTTGCGAAGGAGGAAAGGGTCTGGACATTTTCAAGCCGGTGAACCTGGACCCTGCCATGCCTGCCGGCAGATGCGCGTCCAAACAGGAGGCACTCATCAAGGAGAATGAGCATGGCCAAAACACCCTATGTGGACCAGGATGCCTGTATCAGCTGCGGACTTTGTGTGGAAATGGCGCCCGAAGTGTTCAGGATGGACGCCGAGGATCTGGCGGAAGTGTACGCGCCAACCGGTGCATCGGAACAAACCATTCAGGAGGCCATGGATGCTTGCCCCGTATCCTGCATTCATTGGCAGGAATAGATCCGGGCTTTGGATGTCGTGAGAAAAGCAGTCTGCGGGCTCGAGCGCGGCGGTTGCTTCCGCCTCTGCCGGTGGCATAATTCATCAATAACGTATGGATGCCGATCCGAACCACCGGCAGAGGCTGCGTATGTCCCGGAATGAAAAAAAATCCCGCGCGGATCTGGAAAGCGAACTCCGGGATCTACGGCAGGAGGAAGATCAGGCTTTGCGGCAGGTAGCCCTGCTGCAGGGTATGGTACGCCTTTTTCGCGAGACGCCGGAATGCATAAGCGAGGAGGAGGTGGCCCAACTCTGCCTGAGCATGGCCGAGGCGCTGTCGGGCAGTGCCATCAGTTTCCTGGGCGAACTGAATCAGGAGGGGAGTTTCGATACCTTGACTCTCAGTACAGCCGGATGGGCGGCCTGCCCCATGGCTCCGTCCGAGGCTGCGGAACTGCTGCGCAACATGCCGAATCACGGCATCAATCCCATCGGTCTGCGGGAAGGAAAGTCCTGGTTCATCAACGATCCGGCTTCCCACCCGGCTTCCGTCGGCACGCCGCCGGGGCACCCGCCCATCCATTGCTTTCTGGGGGTGCCCCTGCGTTTCATGGGTGGCATCGCCGGCATGGTTGGCCTGGCCAACAAGAAAGGCGGCTATACCCCGGCCGATCAGCAGGAAATGGAAGCCCTGTCCGTCGCCTTTGTCGAAGCGCTCAATCGCCTTCGGGCGGAACGCACCATCCGGGAATTGAACCGGGAATTGCAGCGCAACCTGCAGCAGGCCACCGCCGCCAACAAGGAATTGGAAGCCTTCAGCTATTCGGTTTCCCACGATTTACGGGCGCCGCTGCGGCATATCACCGGCTTTGTGGAGTTGCTCAACAAGCGCGATACGGGTGTCCTGGATGAGAAAAGTCGGCACTACCTGCAGGTGATTTCAGAGGCGGCTCAGAAGATGGGGGCCCTGATCGATGACCTGCTGTCCTTCTCCCGCATGGGCCGGTCAGAGATGATGCAGACCTGGGTCGATCTGAACCAGGCGGTGCGGGAGGCGCTGGCCGATCTGGCGGAAGAGACCAGGGATCGAGAAATCATCTGGGATATCGGTCCGCTGCCGCGGGTCATGGGGGATCGGGCCATGCTGCATCTGGTGCTGGTCAATTACCTCGCCAATGCCCTCAAGTTCAGCCGCTCCCGGAAGCCGGCCCGGATCGAAATCGGGGCCGTCACCGATCATCCCGAGGAGACGCGGATCTTCGTGCGGGACAATGGCGTGGGCTTCGATAATCGCTATGCCGACAAGCTGTTCGGCCTGTTTCAGCGCCTGCATGGCACGGAGGAATTCGAGGGCACCGGCCTCGGGTTGGCCAATGTGCGCCGCATAGTTCACCGCCACGGCGGCCGGACCTGGGCCGAAGGCTCCGTCGACGGCGGGGCCACCTTCTGGTTTTCGCTGCCGAAGTGGGAGGAGGAATAAAAGATGGTTCTCCACTTGAGACGGATTTTGCTGGTCGAGGACAACCCCAACGATGCGGAACTGACATTGGAGGGGCTCACCGATCACAACCTTGCCAACCGTGTGGATTGGGTCCGCGACGGCGCCGAGGCCCTCGATTATCTGTACTGTCGGGGGGCTCATTCCGAACGCCCGGTGGAGAATCCGGCCGTCATTCTGCTGGATCTCAAATTGCCCAAGGTGGACGGTCTCGAGGTGTTGCGAACCATCAAATCCGATGAAAAACTCCGCTCCACCCCGGTGGTGGTCCTGACCTCATCACGCGAGGAGCAGGACATGATCGAAAGTTATCGGCTGGGCGTCAACGCCTATGTGGTCAAGCCGGTCAATTTCCACGACTTCATCGATGCCATCCATGAACTTGGCGCATTTTGGGCGGTTGTCAACGAACCCCCGCCCATGCCTCGTGCCTGAGCGCGGTTCGCCCTGTCCAAGACGTTGCGACAAGGACACTTTTCTGCAACCGACGAGAAGGGCCTCGGGTCCCGGGATCCTTCAGTGAATAGTGAAGCCAGGCAGGAATGCGATGTCCCAACAACTGCGTATTCTGCACCTTGAAGATGATCCGCTGGATGCGGAACTGGTCGAGTCCACGTTGATCGGCGAAGGCTTTGACTGCGACCTGCGCGTGGTGGCGACCCGGGAAGCCTTTGTCGCCGCCCTGGACGCGGGCGGCATCGATGTGATCCTGGCCGATTTTGCCCTGCCGAAATTCGACGGCATGGCAGCCTTGGAAATCGTTCGCCACACCTGCCCCGCCATCCCATTCATCTTCGTTTCCGGGCGACTGGGGGAAGAAACGGCCATCGACTCTTTGCGCAACGGGGCCACCGATTACGTGCTGAAAAACCGCCTCTCCCGTTTGGGACCGGCGGTGCGGCGGGCCTTGGACGAAGCTGTCGAGCGGGAAGAACGGCGCAGGGCGGAGGCGGCCTTGCATGAAAGCGAACGGTGCCGCCTGCAACTCCAGGTGGAACTGCGCTACGCGGCGGAAATTCAGCGCAAGCTGCTGCCGCGGAGTTATCCACAGATACCCGGCTTCGAAGTGGCGGCCCGCTGTCTGCCGGCCCAGCAGGTCGGCGGCGACTTTTTCGACTGGCAGGAAGTCTGCCCCGGGGTCTGGGGCTTCACCCTCGGGGATGTCATGGGCAAGGGACTGGCGGCCGCCATGCTCATGGCCACGGCCCGCGCCGCTTTGCGTTCCGTGGCCCATAATCGCCCGGAAAAAGCTCTGCGCCTGGCCGAGCAGGCCCTGGTGACCGACCTGGAAAATTCCGAAAGCTTCGTCACCCTGTTTTTCGGTCAGATCCATGCCGCCGCCCGACGCCTGACCTTCGTCGACTGCGGGCACGGTCTGGCATTTCTGCGGCGCGCCTCGGGGCTGGTTGAGGAACTCACGCCGCGCACCTTCCCCCTTGGCATTCCGGTGGATTTAAATTTTCAGGAAGGGGCGGCCATTTTCGCCACGGGCGATACTTTGGTGCTCTATAGCGACGGTCTCATCGATGCCCGGCCGGAACTGGCCCTGGACAACCAGGCTCTGGCCCGCTGCCTGGCCGGCGCCGGCCGTGCCCAGGAGATGGTGGATCGCCTGCTGGCCCTGCCGGCCCTGGAAGACAACCTGCCCGATGATCTGACCGTGCTGGTGGTGCATTGCACGGGGTGACGGCCACCTAACTGGTTCCATCAAACTGCACGCATTCAAGCTTGATGCCTTCGCAAATTCACACCGTCATGTCCGAGTGTTTCTATCGGGCACCCATGATTTCAAGATTTTACAGGCTGGATTCCCGACCAAAAGAACTTCGGGAAGACTTTTTGCGAGACCATCAAGCTTGAACGATGGCTAATGGTATGAAAAATGCTTTTCGCCTTCAGGTTAATCTGAATATCGAGTTAAGAGCATTTTTTTGACACGAAATTCGTCGGCATTTATGTCCAAGTGTGTTGCCAAGTGATTCCAGGCAGCAGAAATCCCCTTAGTGACCCCGGAAAGGAAGGACATGAGCCTGAGGTGGCGCACGCTGCTGAATGTGGCCTTGACCCTCGTGGTGCTGCTGGCGGTGCTTTATTTGGCCTCTTCGACTCTGCTGCTGGAGGGTGTCGAATCGCTGGAAATAGCCGGAATGGAAAGAGAATTGGCACGAGCCCGGGCCGCCGTGATCATGAACCTGCGTGCCATGGAGTTGATCGTTGAAGATTGGGCGCACTGGGATGACACCTACGAGTTCATGGTCCAACGGCAGGCTTCCTATGGCAGCAATCTCGTGCCCGAATCACTCGCGACTCTGGACCTCGATTACCTCCTGTTCTTCGATCCGGGCGGCAACCTGATTGCAGGCGGCGGTTTGACGGAGGACAACGAAATCCAGGAGCCTTCCTCAAAGCTGTTAGAGGAGATTTGGTTGGCATTTGCCGAAAATGGGCTGGTCCGAAAAGGGATGATCCAATCGGGCCAGTACCCCCTGCTGGTGGCGGCGGCACGAATACTGACCAACGAAGGCAAGGGGCCGGGTCGCGGTTTTCTGGTCATGGCCCGGCATCTGACCCCGGCCCGGCTGCAACGCTTGGAGGAGGGCGTCCAACTCCATCTTTCCCTGCTGCCGGTTGACCCGACTTCGGGCCTGACAGCCGAAGAACCGATGGCGATTCAAGTATCCGGGGATGGACGGATTTGGGGTGATGTCCTGTTGACGGATCCTGACGGTGGTCCGGTGGCGGCTCTGCGCGTGTTGGAACAACGTCGCTTCTACCAGCAGGGACAAGTTTGGCGACGTGTCATCATGCTGACTCTGGCCCTGGCCGGGCTGGTCTTCATGGGAGTGGTCTGGTGGCTTCTGGAACGGCTGTTTTTGTCCCGGTTGGCCCGTATGGACCGCGCTATCCACGGCATTCGACGCCTTGGAACCGGCGAAGCGCGGGTGCCGGTGGAAGGCGACAATGAATTGGACCGCCTGGCCGTCGCCATCAATGAAACTCTCGACGCCCTGCAGGAAACCCAGGAAAAATGGCAGCACGACGCCTTGCATGATCCCCTCACCGGCATTGCCAATCGGACCCTGTTCCTGCAGCATCTCGGCGCCGCTTTGGAGCGGGCCCGAAACACGCCCGAGGCCTGCCTGGCATTGCTGATGATCGATATCGATCATTTCAAAAAGATCAATGACAGTTACGGCCACTTGGTCGGGGACGAATTTCTGCTGACCATCACCCGGCGTATCTCCGGGGTGCTGCGCTCCACGGACCTGCTTGCCCGCTTCGGTGGCGACGAATTTGCGGTGCTCCTCGAGGCGGTTGGCGATACCGGGGAAGCCTTGGCCTGCGCCGAACGGATTCGGGAGGCCTTGTGTCGACCCATTCCCTGGGAAGTACATACCTTTCACGTCTCCGCCAGCCTTGGCGTGGCCGTTGATGTTGGCGGCACCACCACCGCCGTGCAGTTGCTGCGCGAGGCCGATACGGCCATGTATCGTGCTAAACAACAGGGGCGCAATTGCTGCATGCTGTTCGATGCGGGCATGCATGACGAGGTGGTTTATCGCCTGGAGATCGAAAACGAACTGCGACAGGGCCTGGAGCGGGGTGAACTGCGGGCTTATTTTCAACCCTGTTTCGACCTGCCTTCCGGTGGTATCCGGGGCTTTGAGGCACTGGTCCGCTGGGCTCATCCGACTCGGGGCTTGCTGACTCCGGATCAGTTCATCGCGGTTGCCGAAGGTGCCGGATTGATCCATGCCGTCGATGGCTGGATGCTGGAGGAAGCGTGTCGCTGCCTGATGCAATGGCGGGAGGAGTTGAATCCGCCGAGGGCCCTTTCCATGTCCGTCAATCTGTCCTGCACGGAATTGAATCCACGTCACTTGGGACCGTTGGTCAGGGATGTCCTGCGGCGCAACTCCCTGGCCGGCGCCAACCTTTTTCTCGAAGTCACGGAAAGCGCCCTGAGCCTGCCGGAGGAGGAATTTGTCCAGCAACTGCACGGGTTGAAAGACCTCGGCGTGCGTTTGTCCCTGGACGACTTCGGCACCGGCCATTCCTCCCTCAGTCGTCTGCACCGCATGCCATTCGATGAGCTGAAAATCGACCGCTCCTTTATCGCCAACCTGGACCAAGGCGATGTGGCCATTGCCCAGACCATCATTGTCCTGGCTCACAGCCTCGGCATGAAGGTGGTGGCCGAAGGGATCGAAACGGAAAGGCAATTGGCCATTCTGCGGGAGTTGGGTTGTGACGGCGCCCAGGGCTACCTTTTTTCCAAACCCATGGACGAAGCGGCCGCGGCGCGTTTTCTCCGTGACCACCTGCAACCAGGCGAAGTGCAGCGGCTCGCAGAACACGGCTGGCCGCCGCAAAAATGATCGAACAGGCCGGGCCTCGGCTTCAGATCTTGTTGGGCGCAGTGATGCGATAGCGCTCCATCTTGCGATAAATGGTGGCCCGACTGATACCCACAGTGCGGGCCGCCCTGCTGACCTGCCATTTATGTTGGATCAAGGCCTGCACGATGGCTTCCCGCTCGGCCCGTTCAAGATGGTTGAGGTCATCAGCGGGGGCGGGCAGTACCGGTGCGGCCGGGCTTGCGGTCTGCGGCGCCGGAGCGATAGCGGGGGGCGGCGGCACGGTTTGCAGGTGGAGAACTGCGGAAATTTCCTCGGGAAGGTCATGTATGCCGATGCTCTGGCCGTCGCAGACCGCCAGGGCATAACGCAGGGCATTGCGCAGCTGGCGAATATTGCCGGGCCAGTCAAAGGCGGTCAGCAGCGCCATGGCCTCCGGGCCGATGCCGACGGAGGCCGTTTCCGCCTCGACTTCCAGGGCCAGGGCCGAATGGATGAGACGGGCCAGATCGCTTCTGTTCCGCAGGGGCGGCAGCTCGAAGGCGATGCCGTTCAAGCGGTAAAACAGGTCTTCGCGGAAGGCGCCGCTTGCCACCAGTTGGCGGATGTTCCGGTGGGTGGCGCAGATCACCTGGATGTCCACCGGGATGGCCCGGTCGCCGCCCAGGGGGATGACCTCTTTTTCCGCCAGCACCCGCAGCAGGCGCGGTTGGAGGCTGGCCGGCATGTCGCCGATTTCGTCCAGAAAAAGGGTGCCGCCGTCGGCCTGCAGCAGCTTGCCGCGCATGCCTTTGCTGCGCGCGCCGGTAAAGGCGCCGTCCGTATATCCGAACAACTCGCTTTCGATGAGAGATTCGGGAATGGCGGCGCAGTTGACGGCGACAAAGGGCTTGCCGGCGCGGCGGCTGGCGTTGTGGATGGCACGGGCAAAAACCTCCTTGCCGGTCCCGGTTTCCCCGAACAGCATGATGGAGATGTTTTTGTCCAGCACCCGTTTCATGCGCTCCACGCTGGTTTTCAGGGTTGCATCGGCTCCGGCCAGATAGTCCAGAGTGAGGCTGCCGTCGCGGGGTACCGAAGAAGGCCGGCGCGTAGAATTGATTCTTCCTGCCTGCGCCGGCGGCAGGTGCAGGGCCTGCGGCGCGCGCAGGCTGGCGTAGAAACCCTCGCCGCGATGGGTTCTGAGGGGGAAGACCAGGCCCGCCGAACTCTGAACCCGCTCGAAGTTCATGTCGAACAATTCCCCGATGTCCCGACCGATGATCCTGCCGTCGGCCAAAGCCGCGAGTGCCTCCAGGGTCTTGCGGGTACCGGCCAGCACCCGCCCCTCACCATCCAGGGCGAGGAGAAAGTCGTTGCGCACCTCGGCCAGCTCGCGGCAGCGATTCAGTTTAAGAATGTAGTGTTCGGGGAAATGGCTGCAAAAGTAAGCCGTCTCGATCATGTGCGCGGTCTGGATGACCAGTTGCAGGGTCAGGTGCTGACTGTCCTTGGACTCGGGGGAACGCAGGGCGGAGACGTCCAGAACGGCCAGCAATTGCCCTGAAGGATCGAAGATGGGCGCGGAGCTGCAGGTAAGTTCGGCATTCAGAGCGCGAAAATGTTCACCGTGGTGAATGGTCAGGGGTCGCTGTTCGATGAGGCCCGTACCGACGGAGCAGGTGCCTTCGTGACATTCGGTCCACACCGCTCCCAGATACAGACCCGCCTGCTTCCATTCCTTTTTAAAGCGATCTTCACCCCGCCAGTCCACGGTAATGCCCTGCACGTCGCACAGCAGGGTGGAATAGCCCAAGTCGCAGACATGCCGATGCAGATTGTCGATGCCGGCCCGGGCAATGGACAGGAACTCCTCGATGGGTTGGCTGTATTCCCGCAGTTCCCGGGCGGTCAGAATCCGCACCTGGTTGGGGCGGGAAGGATCGATGCCGTGTTGCTGAAGACTGCGCTGCCAGGACTTTAAAACATCGGTTGCTACCGGTAGATTTTCCGATTCAGAGGGTTTTTCCACAAGGGAGATAATCTTTTCACAGTGCCGGCTGTGTTTGAAGTATCTCATGCACAATTCCTGTCGAAGTTAGAAACCAAAATCCTCACCCGCAATCAGCGGTGGCGGCACATATTTCAGTCGAAGAAAATCCCAATTCAAGTTGCAGTACTTGGATCCTTGGTCGACTCCAAGGCACGCTCAAAAACACCACGCCGAGTAACATAGCATAGATCTCTGGTTTTTGTCTCCTGTTCAGGCGCGACATCTGTCTCACCACGAAACACACGCCTCATATCGGGGCAGGTGCCCATCGTCATGTATACCTCAAACACCAGACCGTAAACGATATCCGTTTTTTCGGATTTTTCCTAACTGCAGATAAAACAACAGTTTAAAAATGTAGATGGCGAAAATTTGGTGAAACGGAAGATTTGGTACATCCATTGCGAAATAGGCCAGGCAGCGAAGCCGTTTTACAAGCATGGTTCAACTCAGGCGCATTCAGGATGTACGGCGGTGGTGAGGGTCTAACCGGTTGACCAGAGATTTTTCACCCACTTGGGTGGTTTTCACGAAAGGAGGTTTTGGGGGAGGGAATTGACGGCGTGGGGGGGGTGAGAGTTCTGAGAAATGGAAAGAATGTACTGGATTGGCATGTGTTTGCTTATTCGTGCGGGGTTGAAGCCTGGCGGTTGGGAGATTTGGTACCCAATCACTCCTGTAAATGTCTAGCAAAAGGAAGCTTTACATGGAACCTTATAGCTTGAACACTCTGTTAATGGTTTTTGGTGGCGGTATCATCGGTGTAGCTCTGGGTGGGCTGTGGGCGGTAATCATTTGTGCCCTGATCGGTTTGCTGGGCATCGCCATCATCATGGCCGGAGGTACCGAATTCGTTCTGATGCAGGTCGCCTTTGGTCCCATTTTTGGTCCTCATGTCGGCGGATTCGGCGCCGGTCTGGCCGCCGCCGCTTACGCTGTGGCGCGTAAAAATCATCCTTCCGGGGCCGCCAAGGATATCCTGACCCCATTGCTGCATACCTCTTGGGATGTCATGGTGTTCGGTGGCCTGTTCTCTGTCGCCAGCCACCTGCTGCTGCAAGTGGTTGCAGCGACCCCGATTCTCAACCAGACCGATGGCATCGCCTTCGTGCTCATTACCATGACCCTTCTGGTGCGTCTGGTTTGGCTCAAGGAAATGCCTTGGGGCAACGCCGCGTCCATCAAAGAGCATGGGCTGATGAACACAAAAGGATATTCCATCTCCTGGGCCGGTTGGCAGTCTCCCTGGGGGCTCAATATCCCCATGAATTTCGGCGCGGCGATTTTTTCCGCCTCCATCGCCTATGGCCTGAAGACACAGCTTGACCCGATGGCGGCTGCGGGGCAGATTTCCGGTACCGCCGCCTTCGTGGCGCCCCTGCTCATTGGATGGTGTCTGGCCATCTTCATTCTTACGGCGTTGCAACTCGGTACCGGCAAGCTGCAGCAGGTTCCCATTGTCCATTGCCCGTCTATTATCGGCGCCTGGGTCTTTCTTTACACCGGATCGATTCTCGCCGCCGGCATTGCCGGAATCTTTGCCGGGATCGTTCAGGAATATTCGGCTCGGGTATTTTACAACCATGGCAGCAGCCACATCGATCCGCCGGCCTTATCCATCGGAATTTGCACCTTTTTGGTCAATATCATCATGAAGCCCGAGTTTCTCAATATGGCTGCCCTGTTCCAGTAGGCCGGCCTGGTTGCCCACATTATCCTGGTGCGAGAGCACCGCTTCGTCCACTGAAAGGGAGAACTACAATGGCAGAAACGATGAAAGCAGCAGTATGGCATGGCAAGAATGATATTCGTGTCGAAGATGTTCCGGTACCCGGGTTTCCTCAGCCTGGTGAAGTAAAGATCAAGGTGGAGTGGTGCGGTATCTGTGGGTCCGACCTGCATGAATATCTGGCCGGCCCGATCTTCATTCCGACTGCCGCCCATCCTCTCACCGGTCACAGCGGCAAGACCATCCTTGGTCATGAATTTACCGGTACCGTTGTCGAAGTCGGCGCCGGCGTGACCAATATCAAGGTCGGCGACCTGGTGGCTCCGGATGCCTGCCAGCACTGCGGCACCTGCCTGCCGTGCCGCCTGGGCCGTTACAACGTTTGTGAAAAGCTCGCCTTCACCGGCCTGATGGCCGACGGCGCCTTCGCCAAGTATGTCAACGTGCCGGCCAACATCTGCTACGTGCTGCCCCCGGGCTTCAATGCCGAAGCCGGTGCCCTCATCGAACCGCTGGCTACCGGCTTCAAAGCCGTGCGCCTGGCCGGCAGCGTGCTGGGTGAAACGGCCGTGGTATTCGGTGCCGGAACCATCGGCCTGGGTACCCTGATGTGCGCCAAGGCAGCCGGTGCCGGCAAGGTCATCGTGGTGGAAATGTCCGCCGCTCGCAAGGCCAAAGCCAAGGAGTGCGGTGCCGACGTGATCCTGGACCCGAAAGAATGCGACGTCATCGCCGAGATCAAGAAACTGACCGGCGGATCCGGCGCCGACGTGTCCTTCGAGTGCATCGGCCACAAACTGACCGCGCCTATGGCCATCGACGCCATTCGCAACTGCGGTCGGGCCGTCATCGTCGGCATTTTCGAGGAGCCGAGCTCCTTCAACTTCTTCAGCTTGAGCGCCACGGACAAGGTGGTTATCGGCACCCTGGCCTATACCCTGGATGATTTCAAGGGCGTGTCCGCCCTGTTGGCCAGCGGCCAGTTGGTGGCCGAGCCGTTGATCACCGGGAAAATCGAGCTGCAGGAAATCGTGAAAAACGGTTTTGATGAGCTGGTGAACAACAAGGAAAAGCACATCAAGATCATCGTCCGTCCGGCTGAGTAAACAGCAATATGGCGGCTCCCCGTTATTTTGCGGCGGGGAGCCGCTAGAGAAAAATTCCAAAAATTCTGTTTTGAAAAAATGGAACGAAAAATGTCAGCCCATATTGATGAAAAAGTCCTCGACAATCTTATTAAGTATGAATCTGTGGTCAAGCAACAGCTTTCCGACCTCGAAGATAGACTGTGGATTCAACTCGATTTCAATGTGATCCGAAAATATGATGACATAAAAAAAATGATATTAGAAATATCATCAATTGTTGATCTGGCATTTTGTATTTATGGCGAAAATTCAGGTGTAATGAAAATAAGACAAGACAAGGTAGATCCATCGAAGATTGATAAGTTGAATTCATTGGTTGGAAGAATTTCCAAAATCAACAAAAGAAAAATTGATTTTGAAAAATTATTGAAAATTGCGGTCTGACAAATACAAGGTGAGGCAGGATATGGCATTGAAAGTGGCTTTTATATTTCTTTCACCGAGCGCCGATGGGGAAAAGGACCGAACCGTTATCAAGACTCAAGAGGTCGAACTGACGACCGTCGGCGTGGCGGATTACGCCATGGCCGAAGCCGTTGCCGTCAAGTTGGCGGATGAGGGGATTGGGGCCATCGAACTCTGCGGCGGGTTCGGACATGAAGGTACGGCCCGCATGGTCAAGGCTGTTGGCGGACGCGCGGCGGTGGGCGTGGTCCGTTTCGATATACACCCCGGATTGGGGAATCAGAGCGGGGATGGCCTGTTTTGATACCGATATGGTTCGATGGGATGGATTCCCATTGATGCCATACAGTTTGCCAACTTTTGAACAAAGGAGTCGTAAATGGCTGCGAAACCGCTGTTCAGCAAGGTCTTGCAAATTGCCATGGTGGTCAAGGATTGCGATGCCGCCGTCAGAATCTGGGCCGACAAGTACGGCATCGGTCCCTGGAAAATTTACGAATTCAATCCCGATACCGTCCAGGACATGATCATTCGCGGGGAAAAGGTCGATTATGCCATGCGTCTGGCCCTGTGCGACATCGGAGGTGTGCAGTGGGAACTGATCCAGCCTAAAGACCACAAGAGCATTTATGCCGAATTTCTGCAGCAACACGGCGAAGGCCTGCATCATGTCGCATTCGGCACCGAGAACTACTCCGATGCCGTCAGGTTCTATGAGGAGCAAGGCTTGCCGGTGCTGCAGGGCGGGCATTGGCAGGGGCTGACCTACACCTATCTCGACTCCCTCAAGGATCTGAATCTGGTAGCTGAAATTTATGATCTCAAGCCTGATTTTGCATGGCCGGAACCGCAAGATGTGTATCCCGCCGAATAAGGCGGCGAAGGGAACGATTAGCCAGGCAGTTGACGGCCCAAGGTGGGCATGCCGTTTGGGTCGGTAAGACACCAAGGACATCTAACCTGAGGAGTGGAAACATGGCAAAGCTTGCAGGCAAGGTTGCAATCGTAACGGGAGCGGGTCGGGGTATCGGCAGAGGTATCGCCTTGCGCTTGGCTGCCGACGGTGCCGCCGTCGTGGTCAGCGACATCATGTTCGATAATGCCCAGAAGGTGGCCGGCGAGATCGAGGCGGCGGGCGGCAAGGCCCTGGCCGTCAAGACCGACGTCACCAATGAAGCGGAAGTGACCGAGTTGGTGGAAAAGGCCGTTGAAAAATTCGGCAAGCTGGATGTCATGGTGGCCAATGCCGGCATCGGCATCGTCAAGCTGGGTGTCGATCATACCCCAGAGGATATCGATAAGCAACTGGCGGTTAACGTCAAGGGCGTGGTGCTGTGCGACAACGCTGCCGCGCGGCAGATGATCAAACAAGGTCATAAAGGATATCTGGGCAGCGGTGGCAAGATCATCAACTGCGCGAGCATCGCCGGGCATTCCGGTTTCGCCTTCCTGCCGGTATACAGCGCTTCCAAGTTTGCCGTTCGCGGCTACACCCAGGGCTTCGCCAAGGAAATGGCCCAGTACAAAATTACCGTCAACGGTTACTGCCCGGGTATTGTCGGCACTGACATGTGGGAACTCATCGACGAGAAAATCGGTGCCTACACGGGTGCTGCCAAGGGCGAAACCCTCAAGGCTTACGTCGACAGTGCCATTCTGGCCAAAGAGGTAGGGAATCCGGAGCAGGTTGCCGGGTATGTTTCCTTCCTGGCTTCCGACGACGCCGACTATATGACCGGCCAGTCGGTCATGATCGATGGCGGTATTGTCCTGGTGTAATTCATTGCCGGCCGGGAAGCTCCTGGCGAATGCGGGTGCTTCCCGGCAGTCTTGTCGCCTTGGGAACAAGGTCGGGGCGGAAATGGGAAGGAGGTTTGGCGTGGGCAACAAGAAATTGGTGGTGGTGGCTAAATTCAGGTCCAGAGCCGGCAAGGAGGCTTTGGTGGAGAAGGAACTGGCGGCTTTGCTGACTCCGACGCGCGCCGAGGCGGGCTGTTTGCAATACGATTGCCATTATTCGCCAGGCGATCCTGGTCTGTTCATGTTTTATGAAATCTGGAGCAATCGTGCCGCGCTCGACGAACATTTGCAGAAGCCCTATATCCAGTCTCTGCTTGCCAAGGCGGAGGACTTGTTCGCTGAAGCACCTGAGATCCATTTTTTGGAAAAGCTGGCCTGAAACCCAACCTGATTCGGGCCGGGATAACATCAAACACAATTCAATGGAGGTTCTATGAGTGCTGAAGGCAAGGGAAAACTTTTGAAAATCTATCTCAACGAAAATGCTCGTTATGAGGACAAGCCGCTCTATGAGGCAATCACTCAGAAAGTACTTGGAATGGGCATCGCCGGCTCCATGGTCTTCAGGGGTTTCGAAGGCTCTGGTTTCTGCTGTGTATCCTGTCGCACCCACGGTTTGGGCATGACCATCGGCAAGTGCCAACCGATGGTCATCGAATTTGTCGATACTGAAGAAAAGTTGAACGCTGCTGTTCCGATAGTTAAACAGATGCTCAAGTCTGGAGCCATGATTATGCAGGACGTGGATATATTGTTTAATCAGGCCTGATCACATTGAAATTTTTTGGCTAAACGTCTGTCCACGGGAAAGGAGGCATATCCGGACTGTACTATGATGTTGGAATTTAATTTATGTTAATTTTAAAAAAATTCATTTTCAGCAATAATTAGCTAATTTGATGGAGGCGGTATGATGGCGATAAGGAATAAGACACTAATTTTGTTTTTGTTTGCAACATTTTTGGCGGTCGGGAGTATCTCAAAAGTAAGTCAGTCGTTTGCAGCCGATGCGATTATTCCCTATAGCGTTATCGGGACAAACGAATACAATCTGCCCATGGATTTTGATAAACCTATCAACCTTCTGCTTTCCTACAATGTTTGGCAAAAGACCAATAGTTATTACGGTGCAGAAGGTCCTGATATGGATGTACTGGTTTCCGTTAATAAATTCGCGCGTCTTTTCAAGATCGACGGCATTGATAATGTCGGATTTCTCTGGGAAGCGGTACTCGGTTATGCCGGCGTGCTTGTGGAGAATGGCGACAACATTAACGGCATGATCGATCCACAGACCGGCGTGGTGGCCTGGATCAAGCCCACCGCTAACTGGACTACGATGCTTGAATACTGGCTGCATCTTCCCTGGGGCTCCAGCGATCTTTCCGATTCCGCCTTCGTCTCGGATTTCGCCTGGATGAATAACCATCAATGGGGTAACGTTGTTCTCGACTGGGATATCGGATATCGTTTGCGTGGTGATCAGCGTAAAGGTGGACAAAGAAACGAACTGGGGGACTCGCTGTTTGCCAACGCGGTTCTCACCTATAAAGTCAGCCCCCGTATCAATCCTGCCCTGCATATCGATTATGAAACTGCGGGATCCGGAAAGAACAAGAATACCGGCGAAACTATAGCCTCTTATGATCGGTTGCAGGTCGGTTTGGGCAACAGCATGAAGGTTTCGGACAAGTTGACCTTCGACATTTGGTACAGCAGAGGTATCGACGGAAGGAATGTTGCAAAAACCAACGCCCTTTACACCCGCTTTATCTGGGCCTTTTAAGAATCAAAAAGTAAATTGAAGTTTCATGATTCGTTTTGAATCAGCCCTCTCCTGGATTATTCGGGGGAGGGCTGTTCGGCAATTAAAAAAAAATTTTTGAATCATCTAGGTTGATTACCTGTTTCATTGTTTTTAAGTGCCGGGGAAGAATCAAGGAATGGTCGCTGCGCATGAAAAAATTTGACCGTTTGGTTCAATCGGCATGATTCAAAGGGCAGGTTAAATTCTACAAAATCCAAAAAATTAGTGGCTGGATCCGAAAGAATATGCACGGATTTCCGGGGAGGGAAAGATGGTGCGTTTCGATAGAAATCGGCACATCGATAAGATTTTTTCCTATATATCCGGCAATGCGCCGGAAGCGGACAGCACGGTTGAGAAACCCATTCTGCGATCCTGGGAGCGAAGCCTGCAGGAACATCGTATTGATCCGAGCCGCCCGACCAGGGTGCGGGTCCTGACCGCCGGAGAATTGCGGGATTATACTCAACCTCTGGAAAATTTTCTGCGCATCGCCAAGGCCGGCATCGATCGTCTGCAGCGGCAGGTGTGCGAATTGGGATACTCGGCCCTGCTGTGCGATTCCAACGGCGTGACGGTGGACTGGCGCGGCGATCAACGCTTGGCGCGGGAATGGAAAGACGCCGGATTATACCTGGGTTCGGTGTGGACCGAATGCCATGAAGGTACCTGTGCGGTCGGCACGGGGCTCATCGAAAAGCGTCCCATCACCATCCATCACGGCGAACATTTCCGTGCCCTCAACTCCCACCTGACCTGCAGTTCGGCGCCCATTTTCGATCCTTTCGGCAATTCCTTGGCCATTGTCGATGTTTCCGCGCTGCATTCGCCGGACGGTAAGGACAGCCAGCACCTGGCCCTGCAACTGGTCATGGAAACCGCCCGGATCATCGAATCGGCTTATTTTCTGCGCAAATTCGAGGACCAGTGGGTATTGAAAATCAGCCGGATGCGGGAGTTGGCCGAAGTCAACAGCGAATTTCTCCTGGCCCTGGACGGCCAGGGCGCCATCTTGGCCGCCGACCGCGCTTCGCACCGGGAGTTTGAGCAGGAAGCCGGTGGATCATTGGTCGGGCGGCAGGTCGGGGAACTGTTCGATGTCAACCTGGAGCAGTTGATGGTGCAGGCCGGGCAGTCCAATCTGGTCTTTCCCCTGCGGACCAGTCGGCGAGGGCGGCAGTATTTCGTGGCTCTCAGGTGCCCCCAGGCCATTTCCATCTCGCCGGTCGCCAAGGTGGTTGTACCCAGTGTGTCGCCGGCCACGGCTCCCAAGCCGGGAACCGTACTCGATCTGGACTATCTGGCCGGCGCCGATCCCGGTCTGCAGGATGCCGTGGCTCGCATGAAGCGGGTCATGAACAAGAACATTCCGATTCTGCTCAACGGGGAAACCGGGACCGGCAAGGAGATGTTCGCCCGCGCCATCCATCACGGCAGTCGTCGTTCCCAAAAACCCTTTATTGCCGTGAATTGCGCCGCCATCCCCGAATCCCTGATTGAGAGCGAGCTGTTCGGTTACAAGGAAGGCGCCTTTACCGGCGCGCGCAGCAAGGGCATGCGGGGCAAGATTCTGCAGTCCGACGGCGGCACCCTGTTCCTGGATGAAATCGGCGATATGCCGGCCAGCCTGCAGCCGCGCCTGCTGCGGGTCCTGGCGGAAAAGGAAGTCACTCCCCTTGGCGGCGACACGCCCATTCCCGTGGATCTGCAGGTCATCTGCGCTACTCATCGCGGCATTCAGGGCATGGTGGCCAGCGGCGAATTCCGGGAAGATCTTTATTATCGGCTCAACGGGGTTTCCTTCGAACTGCCGCCTCTGCGGCGGCGGGCCGATATCGCCAATCTGATTCATCAGGCCTTGGCCATCGAAGCGGCGGAAGAGGGCGGTGCCGTGGATCTGGATGAGGCGGCCATGGCCATTCTGGTCGCCTATCCCTGGCCGGGTAATGTGCGGCAGTTGCGCAATGTGCTGCGCTATGCCTTGGCGGTGTGCGACCAAGGGGTGATCCGAATCGAGGACCTGCCGGAGGAGGTGCGTTGTTCTCCCGTTCCGGCGTTGCTCGACGGGCCTCCGATGCCGCCACAGGCTGTATTGCAACTTCCCCTGCGCGACACGGTTTCGATGCCACCCAGCAATACCATGGAAGAAGCGGAGCGAAACGTCATACTCAACGCCTTGGTCCACCACCGCTGGCAGGTAACCCTGGCGGCCCGGGAGATCGGCATCAGTCGGGCGACCCTGTACCGGAAGATGGAAAAGTTCAACATCGTTCCGCCCAACAAGCGCTAGGCCAGGGTCGTAATTTGTGCAGAAAGGGACCTCGGGGCCGTCGGGCAGGTGTTGCACCACATGGTGAGACAGGTGTCTCAAAGACCTGTCGCAATCCTTGGTCGGAATGGACAGGGCCTGGTTTGGGGGCCGCCGATTTTCTTTCGTTGTGCTTTCGAAGAAGGAAAATACCTATAGCTGTCGGCATGTTGGAGCTTTGTTTCGGTTATCGAGAAAAGGCATGGTGATTGCGCAGGGGGTTGGCTTGCTTTTTGCCTTTTTGTTATACGGCATCCTTCGTCGGAGCGAACCGCATGCGTCTATTTACCAAAGCGTGCATCCAAGTTGCACGGTTCGCTTCCAAGCAACGGCCCACATCATCCAGTAAGGATTAACCATGAAGCATAACAGTGCAACGCCCTCCAACCGAGGTCTTTCCATCACCCATCCGCCGGCGGCCGCAGGAGGCCGCAAAATATATGTCGAGGGCTCCCGCCGGGATCTGCGCGTACCCATGCGCGAACTCGTTTTCAGCGGGACGCCCGGGGCGGCTGAAGAGACCCTTTGCCTCTACGATACCTCCGGCCCTTACTCCGATCCCGAGGTCACCATCAACTTGGGTCAGGGCTTGCCTCCATTGCGGCGGGACTGGATCGAGGAGCGCGGCGATACCGAGCTGGTCGCTTCGGATACCCTTGCGAACGGAACCGGTGTGCCGCAACGGAGCCCGCGTCGTGCCCGGTCGGGGAATACGGTGACCCAGATGGCCTATGCCCGGCAAGGCATCGTCACCCCGGAAATGGAATTTGTCGCCATCCGTGAAAACCAGCGCCGGGAAACCCTTTCGGAACTGCTGCTGCGACAGCATCCCGGCGATGGCCGGGGTGCCGCCATTCCGGAGGCCATCACGCCCGAATTCGTCCGCGACGAGGTTGCAGCAGGGCGGGCCATCATTCCCTGCAACATCAACCATCCGGAAACGGAGCCCATGATCATCGGCCGCAATTTTTTGGTCAAGATCAATGCCAATATCGGCAACTCGGCCCTGTCTTCCTGCATTGGCGACGAGGTGGAGAAAATGGTCTGGGCCATCCGCTGGGGCGCCGATACGGTGATGGATTTGTCCACTGGCGCTGATATCCATGAAACCCGGGAATGGATTCTGCGCAACTGCCCGGTGCCCGTGGGCACCGTGCCCCTCTACCAGGCCCTGGAGAAGGTCGGGGGCCAGGCGGAGGCCCTCAACTGGGAGGTGTTTCGCGAAACTTTGATTGAGCAGGCGCAACAGGGGGTAGACTATTTCACCATTCATGCCGGGGTGCGTCTGGCCCATCTGCCCCTGGCGGAGCGCCGCCTGACGGGCATCGTCTCGCGCGGCGGGTCCATCATGGCCAAATGGTGTCGTGCTCACGGTCAGGAGAGTTTCCTGTATACCCGGTTTGAGGAGATCTGTGAGATCCTCAAGGCCTATGACGTGGCCTTCTCCCTGGGGGACGGTTTGCGGCCCGGCTCCATTCATGACGCCAACGACGCGGCCCAGATTGCCGAGTTGAAGACTCTCGGCGAACTGACCCGCATCGCCTGGCAACATGAGGTACAGACCATGATTGAGGGTCCGGGGCATGTGCCCCTGCATATGATCCAGGAGAACATGATCCTGCAGCAGCAGTATTGCCACGATGCTCCCTTTTATACCCTCGGACCTTTGGTGACGGATGTGGCGGCCGGTTACGATCACATCAATTCCGCCATCGGCGGGGCGCTGATGGCCTGGTGCGGTACCGCCATGCTGTGCTATGTGACGCCTAAGGAGCATCTCGGTCTGCCCGATCGGAATGACGTCCGGGAAGGCATCGTGGCCCACAAGATCGCTGCCCATGCGGCGGATCTGGCCAAGGGCCATCCGGGAGCTCAGGCGCGCGACAATGCCATGTCCAGGGCCCGTTACGAGTTCCGCTGGCACGATCAATTCAGCCTCTGCCTGGACCCGGAGCGGGCTCGGGAAATCCGTGAGACCACCCTGCCGGCGGATGTGGCGGGCAAGGAGCATTACTGCTCCATGTGCGGTCCGGATTTTTGCTCCATGAAGATCTCGCGCAGCCTGCTGTCGGGTTCGACGAAAGCCTAGGCATCCTGACGGGGGCGAAACCGGGGAAGGGGAAAGTGCAGATGGAGATTACCGTGAATGGCCGCGCCCGCGACTGCTCGGCGGGGACGACGTTGTCCGGATTGCTCGAGTGTCTGGAACTCGACCCGGCCCGGGTCGCCGTGGAATACAACGGCGCCATTGTCACCCAATATACTTTTGCCACCACGCAGCTGGCCGACGGCGACCGTTTGGAGATCGTCCAGTTCGTCGGCGGCGGCTGATGCTCCGCAGGGGCAGCTGTTGGTTGTTGTTGGCGAACTTTGCGGCGAGTATGAGTACGATTACGATTTCGAGTACGAGTACGAGTACGAGTACGAGTGCGATTACGGGTACGAGTGCGACAACGATCACGACTACATGACCAGAGCAGTTCGATAAAGGATACTACCATGGATGAACTGATTATCGCCGGCCGCGCTTTTGCCTCCCGGCTGTTGGCCGGTACCGGCAAATTCGCCTCCCACGCCCTGATGGCCGCGGCCCTGGACGCCTCCGGCGCCGAGATCGTCACCGTTGCCCTGCGCCGGGTCGATATCGATCGCCCGGACGACGACCTGCTGCGCCACATCG
>Ga0334885_1000780_pt1 | contig 49380 bp, 41 predicted proteins | sample GraSluR1_MG_8_FD_207233 | JGI IMG/M metagenome (GOLD analysis project Ga0334885, IMG submission 207233) | Sludge microbial communities from methane-producing bioreactor in Wageningen University, Netherlands - Granular Sludge_31_05-R1 | ecosystem: Engineered > Bioreactor > Anaerobic >...
CCAGGTCGACGTCGGGTCCCGGTTCCCAGCCCGCAAACTTCAGAAAGGCTTCGCGCACCGTGTAACGGAGCCAGTCTCCGTCGACTTCGAGCCGGGTGTCTCCCCGCCGCCATGGGGCGGTGTGAGCGGTCCTGCGGTGAAGCGTCCTGAGAAGATCGGCGCAGTCCTTCTGAAGGTCCCGGTAATCCGCGTTTGCGCGATACCACTCCAGGAGTGAAAACTCAGGATGATGATAACGCCCCCTTTCAGCGGCACGGAACACGGGGGTGATCTGGAAGATCCTTTCGTAGCCTGCCGCGAGCAGGCGTTTCATGTACAGTTCAGGGCTCGTGGTGAGAAACCGCCCCTGCGCCGCGGCAATTGCTTCGATGTGAGGCTCGGGGGCCGGGGCTGTGGTGAGGAGCGGAGTCTGGATTTCCAGGAATCCCTGGTCATGGAAGAACGAGCGAACAGCGTGGATGAGCCGGGAACGAAGTTCGAGGAAGAACCGTTTTCCTGCCGGTTCGATGTGATCTTTCATGTCGATCAGGCTTTGACTCTTTCCACGTAGCTCCCGTTACGTGTATCGATCTTGAGGACTTCTCCTTCTTCTATAAACAGGGGCACCTGGATGACGAAGCCTGTCTCGAGGGTAGCCGGTTTCGTAGCTCCCGACGCGGTGTCGCCTTTCAGGCCGGGGTCGGATTGTACGACCTTGAGTTCCACGAAGTTGGGCAGATTGATTCCAATGGGCCGGCCCTGGAACAGGAGCATGCTCACCACAAGGTTTTCGATGAGGTAGTTGGTGGCGTCTCCCACCTGCTCGGCAGGCAGTTCGATCTGTTCATAGGTGGAGGTGTTCATGAAATGATAATCGTCGCCCTGCTTGTAAAGGAATTGCATATCCTGTTCCTCGAGGTCGGCGCTCCAGAATTTTTCGCCTGACCTGTAGGTGCGGTCGAACTGGATCCCCGTAATCATGTTTTTCAGGCGGCAGCGGTAGAGAGCCTGCCCCTTCCCGGGCTTGGAGAATTCGAAATCGACGATGAGATAAGGTTCTCCGTCGATTTCAAGTTTCAGACCTTTGCGCAGATCGCCGGCCGTCAGTGTGGTTCCCATGCCTTCTTCCTTTCTTTCGGATTGATAAGCTTTGTGAAAGAACATATTTTAAAAGGATAAACCAAAAACGGTCAAGACACTTTGACCACAGTTTGCTGTTTGCTCTTGTCGAGAGGGTGTTCCGTTCCGTAGTAGCGCAGGTATTCCCTGGCTCACGCTCTCTCGTGTCTACCAGGGAGGAGGAGAACAGAACATGAGTGAAATCATTTCGGTGGTGGCCAGAGAGATCCTGGATTCACGCGGCAACCCGACGGTGGAAGCCGAGGTTTTGCTGGAAAGCGGGTATACCGCATCTGCGGTGGTGCCTTCGGGAGCGTCGACGGGTTCGAGGGAAGCCCTGGAATTGAGGGATGGAGATCCTCGGCGTTATCTTGGCAAGGGGGTGCTCAAGGCGGTGGAAAACATCAACGAGGAGATCGGACCCAAAGTGCTGGGATTCGATGCCAGGGACCAGGTCGCTCTGGACAATGCCCTCATTTCCCTCGACGGCACGGAAAACAAGGGCAGGCTCGGAGCCAACGCCATACTGGCTGTCAGCATGGCCGCCGCGAAGGCCGCAGCCGCCGAGTCCGACCTGCCCCTCTACCGTTACCTCGGGGGTGTTTCAGCCCATGTTCTGCCGGTTCCCTTCATGAACGTGCTCAACGGAGGAGCCCATGCGGACAATAACCTGGATATCCAGGAATTCATGATTGTTCCGGCAGGAGCACCCACGTTCCGGGAGGCGCTGAGAATGGGCGCCGAAACATTCCATAACCTGAAAAAAGTCTTGAAATCAAAAGGCCTGAGCACCTCGGTGGGAGACGAAGGTGGATTCGCTCCCAGTCTGCGTTCCAACGAAGAAGCCATGGAGGTGCTCGTGGCAGCCATCCAGGCCGCCGGCTATGAACCCGGCAGGGACATTTTTATCGCCCTGGATTCGGCCGCCAATGAGTTCTACAAGGACGGGGCGTATGAAATGGCAGCGGAGGCCACGCCGAAAAAAAGCGCCGAAGAACTGATCGAGTTCTACGAATCATGGGCAACCAGGTATCCGCTCATTTCCCTCGAAGACGGCATGGCCGAGGGCGACTGGGACGGCTGGAAGGCGCTCACCGGAAAGCTTGGAGGTAGACTCCAGATCGTGGGTGACGACATATTCGTCACGAACACCCTGATCCTTGCCAGGGGAATCGCCGAAGGAGTGGCCAACTCGATACTCATCAAGCTGAACCAGATCGGGACGGTGACCGAAACCATGCAGGCCATCAGCATGGCAATGAGAGCCGGGTACACGGCGGTGATCTCGCACAGGTCGGGGGAAACGGAAGACACCACCATCGCCGACCTGGCCGTCGCCTGCGGCTGTGGGCAGATCAAGACGGGGTCGCTCTCCAGAACGGATCGCATTGCCAAGTACAATCAACTGCTGAGGATCGAGGAGGAACTGGGGAGTGCCGCATCCTACGCGGGCCTCGATGCTTTCAAAAGATGAACATCGACGGAGACGTCGGATGGTGCCCCGGTTCCGGCCAAGTTCCCCTTGACACCGTCACGCGATTTAAGTAAGTTACGCGAACGATAACGAGGCGGCATACCCAAGTGGTAAGGGAGCGGTCTGCAAAACCGTTATTCAGCGGTTCGAATCCGCTTGCCGCCTCCAGGACAATGAAAAGCCTGACCGGACCGGTCAGGCTTTCTTTTTGGGTGGTGCACATGGCAGAACCCGCCTGCCTGGAGGTGCAATTCCTCTACAGGCCCGGCAAGGGGACGGTCAGCCGGCCGGCGAAGGTGTCCACCGCGAAACGGTGTTCCGCAGGGGCGGTTTTTCCGGTAGGGTGGTTCGTGAACCGCCCCTGCAATCACCAGTGATTATAATGATTCCGTGTAAATGATTCGGCATGATCACCCCTTCGTCCCACGCTTTTCCTCAACATCGGCCCCTCTGTCACTGCTGAAAGAAACTTAACGCCTGTTTCCTGCCCGTCGGTTTCCTGTGAACAAAATCGGCTTTCTCCACTGTCGGTCCGCCTCTGTCTCTTCATCTGTGGAATCGACCTCGTCTTGGATGGCAGGGCGGTAAGATACAGGTATTCGGAGCCGATGCCATAAGAAAAAGCTTGCGATTGCCGGCCGGCTAAAGCAATGATTCCAAACGACCGAAAGACCTTTCATATCTTATCGGGTTTGAAGTGGATACGGGTACGGTGCCTTTAGAGACCAGCCGGCTGAAATGTTCTGTTCATTTCTGGTCAAGGGGGATTAGATGAAACCGATTCGGGCAGTCTCAGTCTTTTGCATTGTCTTCCTGTTGGCCTCGACCGCGTGGTCCGGGCCTCCGGCGGCCATGAGCGTCCAGGTCCAGACGGGGCAGGTAAGATCCGAACCTTCATTCCTGGGTGCGGTTTTGGCTTCCTTGGCCTATGGAGACCGGATTGACGTGATCGGGCAACAGGGCGACTGGATGGAAGTGGCAGTGCCCGGAGGCAGCCGGGGATGGATGCACCGGTCGGCGCTGACGAAAAAGAAGGTCGTGCTGAATGCCGGGTGGCAGGATGTGGGCACCGGCGCATCGAGTGATGAACTGGCCCTGGCCGGCAAGGGATTCAACGCCGAAACGGAAGGGCTGTTTCGGGAACGTCACCGGCAGGCCGATTTCGTGTGGGTGGACAGAATGGAGCGGTTCGTGGTTTACCCGGAGGAAATGCTGGCGTTCTTGAAGGAAGGCGGAGTGAAGCCTCTGAAAGGAGGTGCGAGATGAAATTGCGCCTCGATGGCAGGATTGTGTACCGGGGGGTGTTGGTGCTCTTCGTTTCGGTTTTCCTGTTGAGCGGCTGCAGAACGATGGAGCCGGTTCTGGATGTGGGTGCCGCTCTCGGTGTTTCCACCGGCGTTGTTACGTCGGGGCAGGCGGAATCCATACGCAGAAGCGCTGTGGCTGTGGGAAAGACATTCGAGGACATCACGCCGGAGCAGGAGTACTACATGGGGCGTGCCGTGGCGGCGACTATCCTCGGGCGGTATCGTCCGTATCCGGACGAAGAAGCGAATCGCTATGTCAACCTGGTGGGCCAGACTCTTGCCCAGGCGTCCGACCGGCCGGAAACCTTCGGCGGCTATCACTTTCTCATTCTGGACGCCGATGAAATCAATGCCTTTGCGGCTCCCGGAGGCTTCATCCTCGTGACTCGGGGCATGCTGCGTCTGTGTCAAAACGAAGATCAAGTGGCCGCCGTGCTTGCCCATGAAATCGCTCATATTCAAGGCAGGGACGGTCTGAGATCCATCAGGTCGGGCAGACTGACTTCCGCTCTCACCATCCTTGCTGCGGAAGGAATGAAGAACCTGGGCAGCGGAGAACTGGCGCAGGTTACCGAGGCGTTTGAAGGGTCCGTTTCCGATATTACGGCTACTTTGTTGAACAACGGCTATTCAAGGGATCTCGAAAGAGAGGCGGACCGGTGCGCACTGATGTTTCTCGGCCGGGTCGGGTATGATCCCGGTGCACTCACCACCGTGCTGAAACAGATGGAGTCCAGAACACAGAAAAGCGGGTCCGGGTTCGGCAGGACCCATCCCGATCCCATCGATCGCATCATGGACCTGGGTGGAAAGCCGGCGGGTGTTTCACAGCCAGCCGTTCCCGCGGCCAGGCAGGCGCGTTTTGAACAGGCACTCGGGAACGTGTGACAAGAAGCCGGGATGAAGAAGAGACTGCTTTACGGAATCCTGATAGGAACAGCGTCCGCCCTGGTGTCGCTGTTCGCCTGGACCATGGGGTACCTGGATCTGTGGGAATACGCCACGTGGAAGTGGAGGGTCGGCTGTTTTGCCAGGCCGGCCGCCTCGACGAAAAGGATCAAGCTGATACTGCTCGACCAGTCGAGCCTCGACTGGGGAGAAAAGGTGAACGGCTGGTCATGGCCGTGGCCGAGGGAGGTGTATGCTCCCCTGATCGATTTTTGTTCGAGGACCGGTGCGCGCGCGGTGATTTTCGACGTGTTGTTCACCGAGCCGTCGCTTTACGGCGTGGAAGACGACAGGGCGCTCGGTTCCGTCGTGGGTCGGGGCCCGGCTGTCGTTGTTCCTCTGCATCTGGGTAAGAAGGCGGGGGAGACGGGACGCTGGCCGTCCGATATCCCTCTTCGCCGTATTCTGCGGCTGGAAAACATGGAAGATTGGGCGGCACGGGCATCGAGGGAAGTACATATGCAGTCCGCGGCTTTCCCCGTTCCGGAAGTGACCCGGGAGGCGTTCATCCTGGCCGGCGTGGCGGATGATCCGGATGTCGACGGCGTCTTTCGGAGATCATCCCTGTTCCGCATTTTTGACGGCCGTGCCGTTCCATCCCTCGGCCTGGCCGCGTTCATGGCTGGAGGGGAATTCCTGCAGGGAAGTGAAGTTCGGACAGGCGGGAGGGAGGAAGCGGTTGAATCGCCGGCCTTTTGTGTCGGCCGTGTCGAACGGGGAAGACTGTCCATTGGAGGAAGAACGATTCCCATCGATGAATCGGCCAGGGCGATACTGCGCTTTCGGGGTCCTCCCGGTGCTTATGAGACCTGCAGCGCCGCGGCGGTCATTCAGTCGGAGCTTCGCCTGAGGGCGGGCGAGGATCCCGTAATCGAGGACATCGATATCTTCAGGGACTGCTATGTCTTCTTCGGGTTCAGCGCCCCCGGACTGCTGGACCTGAGGCCGACTCCTCTCAGCCGGGTTTCCCCCGGCGTGGAAGTCCATGCCGCGGTGCTCGACAACCTGCTGGCCGGTGACTTCATCAAAGATGTTCCACCCGGAGCGGTGGTTCTTTCCACCCTGCTGGTATCGATTTTGACTGCCTGCATGATCCTGTGGAGCCGAAAGGCCCGGCACACCCTGGTCGTGTTTGTTCCTGCGATGTCCGTTCCCCTGGTGATCGGTATGGTGGCGTACGAGGCGGGCTTCTGGTGGCCGGTGGTGGCGCAGGCAGGATCGACCGCCCTGTCCGTGTTCGGTGCCGTGGTGACAAACTATGCCGTCGAAGGCAGGCAGAAGGCTTTCATCAAGAAGGCTTTCAAGTACTACCTGAGCCCCACCGTCATCGAGCGGATACTCGATGATCCCTCGCAGCTGAAGCTTGGAGGAGAGCGCCGGGAACTCACTATCCTGTTTTCCGATCTTCAGGGGTTTTCAGCCATATCGGAACGCCTCGATCCACAGGCCCTGACAAGCCTTTTAAACGAATACCTGACGGACATGACGGAAATCATCCTCGATGAAGGGGGAACCCTGGACAAATACGAAGGGGATGCCATTATCGCCTTCTGGAATGCTCCCCTGGCCCAGCCGGACCATGCCGTGCGGGCCTGCAGGGCGGCCGGCCGATGCCAGAAGAGACTCGAAGAGCGGCGGCAGGAGTTCAGAGAGAAGGCCGGAGTCATGCTTTATGCCAGGATAGGGTTGAACACGGGTGAGGTCGTGGTGGGGAATATGGGTTCCCGCAACAGGTTCGATTACACGGTGCTGGGGGATGCGGCAAATCTTGCGTCAAGACTCGAGGGCGCCAACAAGGCCTTCGGGACATTCACCATGATCTCCGAAAGCACATGGGTGCAGACATCGGGGAGGTTTCGGGGCAGGGAAATCGGACTCGTCCGAGTAGTCGGCAGGAAGACGCCCGTAAGGGTATTCGAACTGCCGGCCATGCCCGATGGATCGTTCTGCTGCGACTTCGATGAATTCCACCGGGCACTGAAGTTCTGTTATGAGAGAAGATGGGCGGAAGCCCTTCCTGTCTTCCTCGAATATCCGGATGATCCCGTGTCGCGTGTATACGCCCGAAGATGCAGAACGCTCGTTGAAGATCCTTCCGCTGAGTGGGACGGAGTCTGGAACCTGACCGAAAAATGACATGCTGCCGAGAATCCCCGTGCGTTCCGTTGAAGGCGGTATCTGAAAACCCATCGGGCGGAGCGGTCTCCCGCCGGCTTTTCAGGCAGTCCTGTACACGCCTTCGCGCGTCCAGGGAAGATCGTTGTTCAGCCCGTTGGAAAAGAGTATCTGGTACACCCGGTTGTCTCCATGCTTGAATCCGGCGGAAGCCGAATGCAGGTAGAGCTTCCACATCCTGACGAATGTGTCATCGAACATCTGCCTTACCTGGTCGATTTTCTTTTCGAAATTTTCGGCCCACAGGTCGAGGGTGCGGGCATAATGGAGTCGAAGGTTTTCGACATCCAGTATGGAGAAACCCGTGTTTCCCATGTGGTCGATGATCTCGGAAAGCTTGGGGATGTAGCCTCCCGGGAAGATATACCGGCAGGCCCATGTTTCTCCGTAGGAGTCTGCGTCGGTGCCTATGGTGTGCAGCAGACCGAGTCCTCCGGGCTTGAGCAGCCGGGACATGGTTTTCATGAATACGGGAATGAATTCTTTCCCGACATGTTCGAACATGCCGATGGATACGATCTTGTCGAACTGTCCTGTCAGCTTTCGGTAATCCGCCAGGGCAATGGATATGGAATGATCGAGCCCGAGTTCTCGTATCCTGCCGTGGGAATGTTCAAACTGGTTGGTGGACAGAGTGTTCCCCACTCCCTTGATGCGATACTCCCGGGCCGCGTAAATGAGCATTCCACCCCATCCGCAGCCGATATCGAGGAGAGTCTCTCCAGGCTTCAGCATGAGTTTGCGGCATATGTGTTCGTATTTGTTTTGTTGAGCCTGCTCCAGCGAATCATGGGGGCTGCGGAAATAGGCGCACGAATAGGTCATGGACGGATCGAGATAGAGGGTGAAGAAGTCGTTTCCGAGGTCGTAATGGCGTGAAATGTTTCGTGCCGCACGGTCTTCCGTGTCCCTGGTTTTCAGGTAGACGGGTAGAAACCGGAGCTTTCTGAGCAGGGGAGAGGAAGTTCCGTCGAACTTGATGGCCAGCGCCAGCCGGCACAACTCCTGTAAATCTCCCTCCACCTCGACTCCGCCTGCCGTGAATTCCTCCCCGAATCCGAGAAACCCTTTGGCGAGCACCGCAGCCGCACTCTTCTCCGACTTGATGTGAAGTGTGACCCCGGAACCGTTTCCGTACGAGACACTCGTCCCGTCCCAGAACCTGATGGCAAAACCTGCAGAAGGATCACTCAGATGCATCCTGTCTGCAATCTGCTCAAACGTCCTTTTCATGGAAGCCCTCCTTCCTTGAAATGGTTCCACACACAAACCGGACTTGCACCGGCATGTTTTTAGGCATTCAAGTCTTGGATTTCAAAGAGGAATATTGGATAAGATCGCGGTTCTCCACGGGATCCGGAACTGGAATGTCGCCGGCAAGGACAGACAGAAGCCTGGAAATCGAGTGTTCATAGAGTGTATCATTGCCGTGTCCTAATGATAATACTGAGGTGAACGAGAGGGAATTCACGATGCTTGAAATTGTTGTATTTATTTGCGGGGCGGTGGTGATGATACTGGAGATTGTCGGTTCCAGGGTCCTGGCGCCGTTTCTGGGGACGTCCATCGTGGTCTGGACGAGCCTGATAGGGGTCATTCTGGGGTGTTTGAGTCTCGGCTACTGGTGGGGAGGAAGGCTTGCCGACAGGAACCCGAGCTACAGAACGCTGTCAAGAATCATTCTCCTGGCGTCGTTTTTCGTTGCGGGCGTGGCCGTTTCCAAGGCATCGGTTCTCAACCTGCTCCAAGGGAGCGTGAATACGCTCCACGTGGGCTCCACCCTGGCCGCCTTTATTCTTTTCGGACCTCCCGGAGTCCTCCTGGGAATGGTTTCTCCCTATGCCGTCCGCCTGAAGATGATGGGTGTCGAAAGCTCCGGGAAGACCGTCGGCAACCTGTATGCCCTTTCCACCGTCGGGAGCATCATGGGAACCTTCCTGGCCGGCTTCTTTCTCATCGCCTACTTCGGCAGCACAAACATCCTGATTGTGCTTGCCGTGGTGCTCGCCGCAGCCTCGCTGATCGCCTGCCTGGAAGACCGGCCGATCCAGCTGTCCTGCATTGCGTTGTGCATAGTACTGTTCCTGCTGTCGGGTCTCCACGACCGGCACATGGCCGCCGCAGGATTCCACGACCTGGATACAGCCTATAACCGCATTCTCGTCTACCCTTCCGTGGATTCGAAAACAGGGAGATCGACAAGGGTAATGGTGACCGGCCCGGAGGGGATTCAATCGGCCATGTTTCTTGAAGACAGCACGGAACTGGCTCTCGCTTACACCAAGTTCTATGCTCTTGCGTTCCACTTCAGGCCGGACCTCGGGAAGATGCTCATGCTGGGCGGCGGAGGATATTCGTTCCCCAAGTACGTGATGAAGTACTATCCTCACGTAAGAATGGACGTGGTGGAAATCGATCCTGCGGTGACATCGCTGGCGGAGAGATTTTTCGAATTCCGCGGCGGTCCTGGCATCCGCGTCTTCCACGAGGATGCCAGGACCTTTCTCAACAGGACCCGGGATCAATACGACGTCGTGCTGGGAGATACATTCAATTCCCATTATTCCATTCCCTTTCACGTGAGCACCCTCGAGGCTGTCCGCAGGATTCACAGCCTGCTGGCAGAGGATGGAGTTGTCATTTCCAATATCCTGTCTGCCATCGAAGGGGACAGGGGCCGGTTTCTCAGGGCTGAATACGCGACCTTCAAGGCCGTGTTTCCCCATGTCTACCTTTTTCCCGCAGATCCAGGTGATCCGAGCCGGTGGCAGAACGTCGTGCTGGTTGCCTTCAAATCCGGGCGGGAACCGGAATTGAATGCCGGCGACCCGGTAATCCGAGAACTTCTCGGAAAACGCCGGATCGATCCGGTTCCCGCCGACGTGCCGCTCCTGACGGACGACTACGCCCCCGTTGACCGGTACACGATGTCCACTCGATGAATCGCCGTCCTGGTCGAAACACCTGATCACCTGTTCTGTATGGAAGATGCCGGACGAGGCCGCCGATGTTTGCCCAGTGCGCGCGAACACGAGGGGCATTCGGAAACCTGATTCACTGCCTTGTTTCCTCCCTCCCGCCTTGATAATATAGAAACTCCTTCGCCGATCCGGCTGAAGCAAGTGTGAAACCACGTATACCGGGACAGGGCAGCCTGTCGTCAAGGGCATCAACTCCGGAGAGCTGGAAATGAATCATCGGGGGTCAAGGACACAGACCCTGGTCGGTTTTGCCGTCCTGGGGCTGCTGTGCGCAGTTGCCGCCGGGGTCTTCTACAAGCAGTCCCGGTACGATGTGTCGGTTTTTACGGTCAGCCATCCCGCGGGGGAAGTGCGGTTTCCGGCGGCGATCCCTGCCGGCGCGGATAACCTCGAGTCCTACCTTCCCGATGGCATGAAGCCCATGAGCGCCCTCGAGGTCTTCGGGCGGGACAACCTTTCCGACAAGATCGACGGCAAGGCGGAACTGTACCTTTCCTCGGGGTTCGTGAGCCTTCATTGTCGGAGGTTTGTGAAAACCGGCAGCCCGGATTCCTGGGTGGAGATGTTCGTCTACGACATGGGGGAGGGGAGGAACGCCTTCTCCGTGTACAGTGCGCAAAAGCGTGCGGGGGTCGAGGAAGCCGGTATGGGTTCTCACGCCTACCGTACTTCCAATGCCCTGTTTTTCGTGCATGGGCGGCATTACGTGGAAGTGGTGGCATCCATGGAAGGCATGAGTGACGAATTGCTCGCCATGGGGAGGAAATTCGTGGCGGCGCAACGTGCCGAGAAAAATGAAGAACATCGGGAACTCGAACTGTTTCCCAGGCAGGGCCTCGACGAGGGATCCGTCGCTCTTCGATCCTCGGACGTCTTCGGCTTCGATCGCCTCGATCAGACGTTTATCGCCCGCTATGTCCTCGACGGGATTCCCGTGACGGCCTTTATTTCCAGGAGGCCGAGCGCCGGGGAAGCCGAGGAACTGGCCGCGGCCTTCGAACGTTTCCTGCTCGAGTTCGGAGGCGTGTCCGTTGAAGGCGATCTGCCCGTGCCGGGGATCCGGATGGTGGAGATCCTGGATACTTACACCGTGGTCTTCAGTCATGGCCGGGTGATGGCGGGAGTTCACGAATGCGATGACCGGCGAAAGGCTGAAGAACTGGCTCTTTCACTCTATGGCAGGCTTGAAGAGGTGAACAGGTGACAGGGATTTCCAGCGAGAATGAACGTGGTTTAAACCGGCGCGAGTTTATCCTTCGCACCTGCAAGGCCGGGATAGCCGCCGCGGCAGCGGGTTCTCTCGGGTATCTTCTCCATGACGGCCTGGGCCCCGGGCCTTCATCGGAAGCGGGAGATGCCCAGGTTTCCCTTCCCGATTTTTCCATCCCGGGGCTTGAGGGGAAGTTGAGTATCGTCACCGGGATGGACAGGGTGAAGTCGGTCCACCTGGCTTTGAAATCCCTTGGAGGTATAGAGGCCTTCGTGAAGAAGGGCGACAGGGTGCTCATCAAGGTGAATGCCGCCTTCGCGACCCCGCCCATTCTTTCGGCCACGTCGAATCCGGAACTGCTCGGCGAAGTGGTGTGCCTCTGCCTGGCCGCCGGGGCCGCCTCGGTCGTGGTGACCGACAATCCCATCAACGATCCCGGGAGCTGTTTCGCCCTGACGGGGATAGGAGACGCGGCCCGATCCGCCGGTGCGCAGCTGGTGTTTCCGCGGGACGGATTCTTCCGGGCCACCACGGTTGCAGGCGGAACCCTGATCAGGGACTGGCCCCTGCTTTACACTCCCTTCGAAAACGTGAACAAGGTCATCGGGATGGCTCCCGTGAAGGATCACCACAGGAGCGGCGCTTCGATGATCATGAAGAACTGGTACGGCCTGCTCGGCGGACGCAGGAACATCTTTCACCAGAATATCCATGACGTCATCATGGAACTTGCCGTGATGGTCAAGCCGACCCTCGTTATCCTGGACGGCGTCACCACCATGATGACCAACGGACCGACGGGTGGATCTCTTTCGGATCTGAAGCAGACGGGCACCCTGATCGTGAGCACCGACCAGGTGGCCGCAGATGCGTTCGGAGCGAGCCTGCTCGGCAGGAGCATCCGGGATCTGCCGTTTATACTCAAGGCGGAAAGCATGGGCCTGGGCACCTCCGACTTCGAATCCCTCCATCCTATCCGCACCTCCGTCGGATGAACCTGCAGGAAAGCCCTGATGAACATCGTCAACGTAAGGCGGATCAGCCAGGCATTCTTTCTGGCCCTGTTCCTCTGGTTCTGCATCGCAGGCACCTTCGGGCAGGAGTGGTGGCAGCTTCGGGGGTGGCCGGTGAACTGGTTCCTCCAACTCGATCCCCTCGCAGCCCTGGGTACGGTTCTCACGACGGGCACCCTCTATGCCGGACTTTCCTGGGCCATCGGGACCATCGTGGCAACCCTTTTTCTGGGAAGATTCTTCTGCGGCTGGGTATGCCCCTTCGGATCCATGCACCAGGCGGTCGGATACCTCGGCAGGCGCGCAAAGCCGCTCTCCCACAGCCTGAAGGTCAACAGCCACCACCCGCTCCAATCCATCAAGTATTACCTGCTCCTCTTTCTGCTCGCCGCTGCGTCGGGTTCCCTCCTTGCAGCGGGCATCCGCATCGCCTGGGGCGTTCCCCTGGTCATCCCGGTGCTTGCCGCGGGCGGCATTATTCTGGCGGGCGTGACTGCCCGCAGGTTTAAAGCGGAAAGGAAGAAGGCCGCGGGAATTCTCCTGGCGCTCGTCGGCGCCTGGACTGTGCTCGCCTTCTTTTTTTCCGTCGATCGCATGCTGGGTGCATCGCTGCTCACAGGTCTGCTCGATCCCATTCCCCTGGTCCACCGGTCCGTAAACCTGGTCCTGTTGCCTCTCGCCGATGCGACGTTCCAGAAGCTTTCCGTCAGCCAGCGCCACACGGAAGGTGCGTGGCTCATCAGATCGGTCTTTGCCGGGGCGCTTCTGCTCAACCTCGTAAGGCCCCGGTTCTACTGCAGGTTTGTGTGTCCTTTGGGAGCCCTGTTCGGAGTGATCAGCCGATATTCCGTCTGGCGCATCGGAAGGACGAGCGGCGAATGCACCCGGTGCGGCGTGTGTGATGCGGGGTGTGAGGGAGCCTGTGAACCGTCCTCGCACGTGCGCATTCATGAATGCGTGCTGTGCATGAACTGCCTCAATTCCTGCAGTCATGACCTGATCACCTTCGGTACCGCTCCTTCCGCCTCGGGGCAGCTCGTTTCGCCGGACATGTCGAGGCGGGGTTTCGTGCTGACCCTCGTTTCAGGTGTTGCCGTGGTTCCCGCCATGCGCCTTGGAGGCTACACGGCAAAGAACTGGAACCCGGTGCTGATTCGTCCGCCGGGGTCTCTTTCCGAAATCGATTTCCTGTCTCGATGTATCAAGTGTGGTCAGTGCATGAGGGTGTGCCCGACCAATATCATCCACCCGGCGGGGCTGCAGGCTGGGTTCGAGGGACTCTGGACTCCCGTGCTCAATTTCCGTATCGGCAGCAGCGGCTGCCAGATGAACTGCATTGCCTGCGGCCATGTCTGTCCCACGGCGGCAATACGACCGATCAGCCTCGACGAGAAGCTGGGCAGAAACGCCTTCCATGAAGCGGGTCCCGTCAGGCTCGGAACGGCCTTTGTAGACCACGGGCGCTGCCTGCCCTGGGCCATGGACAAACCGTGCATCGTCTGCCAGGAAAACTGCCCCGTGAGTCCCAAGGCCATCCATGTGAAGGAACACTTCGTTACTGTTCGGGATGGAATCCGAGTCGTGACTGCGGCGGCGGGTCCGGTTCTCGATACGGCCGGCACGCCGCTGAAGCCCGGCGGGCTGGCCACGGGCGACTATTACCTGAGATTTGGGAACGCCTCGGAGGAACAGCGGCATCTCATCTTCGAGAATACGGAACGAGGCATTGCCGTTGACCCCGGTTTCTCCCCTGGTCCGGGGATTTCCGTGGGGGAAACGGTGGAAATCCAGGTCCGGCTGCAGCGTCCCCAGGTGGATCCGGACCGGTGTATCGGCTGCGGAGTCTGCGAACATGAATGCCCGGTGAGCGGTAAACGGGCCATTCGCGTGACGGCGGAAAACGAGTCAAGAAACAGGAAGCATTCGCTTCTCCTGTAACATGCAAGGTGCCTGCGCGGAGCCGAGGTCCGTCTTTGCGGGACGTGAAGAGGGTGCGGCCGCTTGCGCGGCCGTTTTCGAGGTAAGGAGGTGTGTATGTCTGAAAAGAAAGATCTGTCTCGACGCTGTTTTCTGGTGACTGCAGGCGCTGTCGGTGCCGGGTCCTTTGCGGCCGTTTCGGGAGTCTTTGCCCAGTCGACGGAACCGGGTGCAAGACAACCCGAGAGCGGCCGGGTGCCCACCAGGTCTTTTGGAAAAACGGGGATCGAGGTATCGAGCCTGGCATTGGGAGGAATGTTCGACATTCCATCGAATCAGCTCCTCCTGAGGCAGGCGCTCAAATGGGGCGTTACCTACTGGGACACGGCGGACTGCTACGAAGGCGGCAACAGCGAACTCGGGATCGGGCAATTCTTCCAGAAGAATCCGGAAGCAAGAAAGCAGGTTTTTCTCGTGACCAAGTCCGACGCCCGGGATCCGGGGGGCATGACCACGCTGCTCGAACGGTCCCTCGAAAGGATGAACACCGACTGCATCGACCTGTACTTCATTCACGGCCTGCGGAACATCAAGGAGATCGACAACGACACGAAAGCATGGGCCGAGAAGATGAAGAAGGCAGGCAAGATCAAGCTGTTCGGGTTCGCAACCCACAGCAACATGGAAGACAATATGCTCGCCGCCGCCAGGCTCGGCTGGATCGACGGCATCATGACGTCCTACAACTTCCGGATCATGCGTTCGGACAAGATGAAATCCGCCGTCGAAGCCTGCGTGAAGGCCGGAATCGGGTTAACGGCCATGAAGACCCAGGGGGGTGGTTCCGTGAGTACGGAGAGTGAAGCGGAACTTGAACTGGCCGGGAGGTTCATCAGGCAGGGATTCACCGACAAGCAGGCGAAGCTGATGGCTGTCTGGCAGAATCCCGACATTGCTTCCATCTGCTCCCAGATGCCCAATCTGACCGTTCTCATGTCCAACATAGCCGCTTCCCTGAACAAAACCAGGCTCTCCTCCGAGGACCTGAAGCTTATGAACCGCTTTGCCATGGAGACTTCGTCGAGCTACTGCGCGGGGTGTGCAAACCTGTGTGAATCGGCTGTAGACGGAGGAGCGCCCATCTGTGACGTCATGCGCTACCTGATGTATTACCACAGCTACGGGGACCGGGATCGGGCACGAACGCTTTTTGCCGGTCTGTCGAAGACCCAGAAGGAGCGGCTGTCGAGTCTCGACTTTACCTCTGCGGAGAAGATGTGCCCTCAGAAGCTTCATATCGGAAGGTTCATGAAGGAAGCTGTAAGCCTGCTGGCGTGACGGATCGAGCAGAGGGGGTTCAAGTTCTTTTCATGAAGGCGGAAGCGCTGCTTCAAAGGTCGGATCAGCGTTCGGGGAAATCCCGGAATGGAGTGTCGGTTTGTGCATTCGTTTCGAGGCGGGATTGATGATCTCCAGCGGAAGATCCTTGAGATAATCACGCCGATCACAGGTTATTCCGGCCTCATCGCCTTCTCCTGCCAAAGAATGGTTGATTTAAGCGGGTTTCTCTCTTATAGAAATGTACCTGGAGTGAATCCCGGGGTGCAGCCGAGCCCGGCTGTGCACCCGGGAGCCCATTATTACGTTGCAAGGGAGAGCAGCATGTCGGACAATCTTAAAATTACCTTGACTGAAGAGGAAATGCCTCACGCCTGGTACAACATCCAGCCCGATCTTCCCGAACCCCTGGCTCCGCCTCTCAACCCGCGAACCGGTCAGCCGGTGAAGCCGGAAGAACTCGCCGTTATCTTTCCCATGGAAATCATCAGGCAGGAGATGAGTCAGGAGAGATGGATCGAGATTCCGGGACCCGTCAGGGAGGTATACAACCTGTGGCGGCCCACGCCGCTGAGGCGTGCGAAGAACCTGGAAGCCGCTCTGCGCACCCCGGCCCGCATATATTACAAAGACGAAAGCGTGAGCCCGGCCGGAAGCCATAAGCCCAATACCGCGGTGGCCCAGGCCTACTACAACAGGATGGAAGGGCTTCGACGTCTTGCCACGGAGACGGGAGCAGGCCAGTGGGGCAGCGCCCTGGCCTTTGCCTGCAAGCTCTTCGGACTTGCCTGCACCGTGTACATGGTGAAGGTGAGCTATCATCAGAAGCCTTTCAGGAAATCCCTCATGCACATCTGGGGGAGCGAGGTGTTTCCGTCGCCGAGCGACAGGACCCGCTCGGGACAAGCGATCCTGGCCGAAAACCCCGGCAGCAACGGGAGCCTCGGCATCGCCATATCCGAGGCCGTGGAAGACGCCGCCACAAAGGACGATACCAACTACTCGCTGGGCAGCGTACTCAACCACGTGGTCCTTCATCAAACCGTCATCGGGCTCGAAACCAGGAAGCAGCTCGAAATCGCGGGCGAAAAGCCCGATGTGCTTGTTGCCTGCGTAGGCGGAGGAAGCAACTTTGGGGGCTTCACCTTTCCTTTTGTTTCCGATAAGTTGAGCGGGCGCCTGGACTGCGATATCGTCGCCGTGGAACCCACCTCGTGTCCGACACTCACCAAGGGACTCTACCGGTACGATTTTGGAGACACCGCGGGCTTGACACCTCTCCTGCTCATGCATACCCTCGGGCACACCTTCGAACCGCCCGGCATTCATTCCGGAGGACTGCGCTACCATGGAGACTCGCCTCTCGTGAGCCTGCTCGTGGAAAAGAAGGTGGTGAGGCCCGTCGCTTATCCCCAGAATCCCTGCTTCGAAGCGGCGGTGCTTTTTGCCAACACGGAAGGCACCATACCCGCCCCCGAGACGAGTCATGCCATCCGGGCCGCCATCGACGAAGCTCTCAAGTGCAGGGAAACGAAGGAGGAGAAGTGCATTGTGTTTAACTTCAGCGGACACGGTCACTTCGATCTCAACGCCTATGACGCCTACCTGGAAGGCAGGCTGGAGGACTACGAATACCCCGAGGAGAAGATCAGGGACGCCTTGCAGAGGCTGCCGAAGTTCCCGACAGGCATCTAGGCCGTCCTTGCTCCGACCCCTGGATGCCTCGCGATTCATTCAGCTGCGTACACGAGACAACCTCATGAATCTTCACCCTTTCCCCGGATTGCACAGCAAGGGAAGGAGGAGGGGAGCGTCGGCGGAAAAGAAGCTGTGGATTCTTCTGCAGATTGCTGTCGATCGTCTTCCCGAAGAACCGAAGACGATGATTATTCTCAGGGATATCCAGGGGAAACGTCCTGAAGAGTCAATTGCGGCTCCCCGCAATGAAAGATATTGTCGTCCAGATCAGGCTGGAGACAAATGAAAATATACCTGCTCACGAGCCTCATCATAGCCTTCGCCGGTTTTACTCAGGGGCTTTCGGGTTTTGGCTCCGTTATCATCACCCTGCCCCTGCTGGCGCTTTTTCTGAATATCAAGACCGTGATTCCCCTTGCCGGCCTTCTCAGCTTGTGTATCAGCCTGATCCTCACGGTTCAGCTGCGTCATCATCTGAAACGCGCCGCGATGCTTCCTTTGCTCATCGCTTCCGTTCCCGGCATACCCCTCGGGGTCTACATGCTGAAAACGGTTGATTCGAGGATCCTCGAGCTGCTCGCGGGCGGAATCCTTGTCTTGTATTCCGCCTGGCGGTTTCGAGGTATGAAAGCCGAACCATCCTTAAAGGCCTGCTGGGCATATCTCGCCGGGTTCTCTGCCGGCTGCCTGGGCGGCAGCACCGGAGCCAACGGTCCACCGGTGATCATCTACGCGTCTCTGCAGCCCTGGAACAAAGACGAAATCAAGTCCACACTCGCCGGATACTTCTTCATCACCGGTATCGGCATCTCGGCTCTGCACGGGCTGAACGGCCTGATCACCAGGGAGGTGCTGAATCTGAGTCTCATCGCTCTGCCGTCCCTCCTGCTGGGAGTGCTGGCGGGATCGCTCTGCTACAGGAAGGTGGATACGGTGTCCTACCGCAAGGCGCTCACCGTGATGCTCCTGATATTGGGCCTTATCATGCTTTTCAAGGCGGTCGACCTGTCCGCTTTTCGGTCTCTTCTCTCATGATAGTTGAATCTCGAAGCCGATTTTCGCATGGCGAAGATCCGCACCGATCTGCATGGAATTCTGCCTGAGCGTCCCGCTTCAATTCCTGTTGCACGAGGGCAGGGAACCCCGTCCGCCTTGGCCGGGCACTGACGGGTTCTTTGCACAGCCCTTTCGTCCGCCTCCTTCGCAGGAGCCTGTTGTTAAGACGGTACAAATCGGTTATTTTCTCGTGGAGTTCTTTGAGCGGCCGTGCCGCCGGTGTGTTGGATCGGTTGCCGGAAGAAGATGGTGATGAAGCGGAGGGGGCGGTAGATGACGAACCTGGTGTTGATCGGAGTGCTGGTGGGGGCGCTTTGCGCGTATCTTGTCAACATGAGGAAGATGAATTTCAGGGTGAAGCTGATCGAGGAATATGAATCGAGCCGGCAGGAAGACGGATCTCTCGACTACTTCTGCTGGATTGTTCGGAACGGGGACAAGTGGATCCGGTCGATATCCATCGTCAAAAAACCGTTCAGCAGGCACGTGAATCTAGCCATCGAGACGGCGGCCCTGATCTATGCCTGTGTCGGCCTGATCAACGCCTTTTCGGAATCGTCGAGGTATTTCAAGACATATTCGGAGAGTGCCGCCGTTATCGTGTTTCTCGGTGCGGTCATCGCCTTCATCCCCTGCGAATGGGTTCTCTCGGGAAGGATTGAAAAGGAAATCAGGAGAGTACTGGGCGAGGTGAAGGATGCGCTGGACAGGGGGCGGCTCGACCGGTATTTCGCCGAAGCCAGAAAGACATGGATCAAGTCGTAACGGCCGCCGGGCGGTCCGTGCTAGGGTGTGTCCGGCATTCTTTTGAAAACGAATTTCCCCAGGCCGGGCAGTGCGAGGTGAATGCCTTCCTCCTTCATGCTTCCGGCTACGACTCCGCCCGCCCTGGTGTGCAGAAAGATTTCGTCCCCCCTTGTATCCCATTTGAACTGGACGATGTCCTCCTGCGCCTGCCATGATCCCTGCCCGTTGGCTCCCAGTTCCAGGACGATGGAAGGCAGCCCCGGGCTGTGGCTGTTGTCCGCCATGTATTTGCCCTGCGCGGAGTCCTTCTGGCCGCAAGCCGCGGCCACGAGCGTGCAAAGGATTACGACGGTTATCGAGAGCGGTTTCGGCCTTTTCATGTCTGAATCTCTTTCAGAGTGAGTGAAAATCTCTCTTCCAGGTGGAAGAGCCTGTCGAAGCAGTAGACGTGGATCACCATGGCGAGCCAGATGATGTCTCTTGCCAAGGTCTTCCAGGTCATCTTTTCTCCAAGCGTCTGGAAGCATCCGCAGCTGATGGGAGCGTCTCGAAGCAGGTTCACCAGCACGGCCACGCTGAAAAGAAGGAGGAGAAACCCGATGAGAACCGCCGCCGAGCGGGCTCGAAAGCCGGAAAACAGGAGAAGCCCTCCGACGAGTTCCGTCCAGGGCAGGAAGACGGCCATGGGGTTTACCAGCCAGTAGGGGACGATTTGATAGGAAGCGATCGTCTCCGCGAATTCGGCGGCGTAGTTGATCTTGTACATGCTGGCGTAGATAAAAAGGCCCCCGATGTACAGCCTCAACAGGAGCGCCAGGTAAGGGTGAGTCAGGTACTTTCTTGCTGTTGCAAACATGGTCAAGGTCCTGTGGGATATCCCTTCTTTTCCCAGCCGGAAAGTCCGCCGGGAAAAACCTTCACGTTTCGGTGGCCTCTCGACGTCAGCCTGTAGGCCACTTCCTCATCGTAATGCCTGCTGATGTTTCTGCCGTAGACCACGATTTCCTTTTCGGGATCCATGCGCCCGAAGCGCATCATGTAGATGAAGTCGAAAAGGGAGAGGGGGAGATTGACTGCATTCCTGATGTGCCGCTGTTCAAAGAATTCAGGAGGTCTTGCGTCCACGAGTATCACATCCCCTGAATCGAACTTGTGCCTGAGTTCGTCCAGGGTTACCGTAGGGGAAGCCGGCCGGGACCATGACGCCGGGATGAGGCTGACTCCGCCGGGATTGGCAAGATTGAAAACGAGTCCCAGGATCAGACCGAGGGCGACGATCATGACGAAATCCATGGCCGATACCCTGCGCACCCGTTGAGCCTCTCTTTCGAGTACCGAGCGGATGCGCATACCCGCCCTTTCCAGTACTTCGATCTTGCTCCGGCTCGCCCTCAGGTCTTCGACGGTCTTCTGAAGCTCGACATTCCTTTTCTCCAGGTTCACGTTCAGATTGCGAATGATTTCGAAGGACAGGGCATTTCCCAGGCAGACGATGAAGTTGCCGACCAGGGTCAGCAGAAGGTCCTGTTCTTCCTCGGAGTACCATTGCCCGGATAGCTTTTCCCCGAGTCCTGCAAAGCCCAGGTGATTGTCATCGACCCGGAACACGATCCCCAGTCGCGCGGCTGTCGGCAGCAGCGGCTGGGTGAGGAACCGCCGGTCCCTTATGTGGGCGGCATCCAGGTGAGGCAGCTTCCTGGCGTCCGCCAGGTTGACCACCTGGTCCGCGAGAGCCGCAATGTCAGATCCGCCGAGCTTCCTCGGTACGGCGCCGCTCAGAAACCGATACGTAACATGCACCGTCCTGTCCGCCTTGTTGACGAGCAGGACATAGCCGTCCTGGACTCCAAAGGTTCCGCACAACATCAGGAGAAACGCCTCGGTCATGCCTGTTGCGTCCGTACGGTTGCTGAGTTCCCGGATCGTGTCGTAGAGGGTCTTCAGGTGGAAGATGCGTTTGTCCAGTTCCCCACGAGTGAGCTCCTCGCGCCTCCGTAGCTCGATCAGTTCCTCGTTGCTCCTGGCCAGGTCCGCATTCAACATCCGAATGGCGCTGACCGCCGCGGCGTTTCTCATGGCGGCGATATGGGTGTGTGTGAGCGCCATCAGGAACTCCGTCTCGCTCTCATCGAAGTCACCCCCGAGGAGTTTCTCTCCAAGCCCGAGGACACCCGAATGTTCTCCGTCCACATCGAACTGGACCAGGATCTTGATCCCTTCGGGGCAGTACGAGCAGTTTTCGCACCGGCTGATTACCCGAGCATCGGCGATGGGGATTTCGTTGCGGGGGAGGCTGGTGATGCACTGTTTGAGGACCTGGCCGACATTGTCCTGGAGCAGGGCTGTCTGGTTTGCGTCCAGGCCCCGGCTTGCCAGTTCGCCCTTTTGGGTGGCGGGATTCATGAGCAAAACAAACCCCTGGGCGACTCCCAGTGTCCCCATGGACATGAGGAGATAGGTTTCCGTGACTGCCCTGAAGTCGGTGACGCCGCTCAACTCTTTTGCGGCCGTATGCAGGGTGTTCAGGTGAAAGAACCGCCTGTCCAGTTCCCGGCGGATGGTCTCCTCGGGTTCAGAGACTTCATGCGATGGAGTACGGTTGCGGTGTTCCTCTTTCATTGTACCAGCTTCTGGATCCTGGCGTAAAATTCGTCCATATCGGTAATGACCCCCACATGCGCATATTCGACTTTTCCTTCCGGGGTAACGAGCATGGTGAACGGTGTTCGAGGTTCGCCGAGCAGCTTGTGAATGGAGAAGTCGGAATCGAGGAGGATGGGGTAGGGGATGTTGAACTGCTTTCGCATGTAGTCCGCTTCCATGGGGGTGGCTCCAGCCGCGATGGCCAGCATCCTTACCCTGGGATCGAGGTCGGAGTTCTTCCGTATGCGGTGATAAAGAGCGTTGAACAACGGTGCCTGGGCATGGCACTGAGGGCAGAAGACGCCGACGATTTCCACGAGAACCAGGCGGGTGCCCACTTTCTTCAGCGAAAAGGTGTCCGATTCGCCAAGTCCGAGGTACTCCCGGTCATCCTTCTGAACGGGCGCCTGAATCTTGAATTCCGGGAGGACAGACCCGGATCGGGGAGTTTCCGCACAGTGTGCCGATGCAGTGAAAAAAAGAAGAAACGCAGCAAGGATGCTGATCATGACCGTGTTCTTGCCGGGCAGTGGCGAAATCATGGCTTCCTCCAGTAATGAGTTGGGTTGAGTTGAAGGTGTCTCCACGGAAATGGTGCAGCCGGGCATTGGGAACATGGGGAACACCGTGCATGGTGCGCCGTCGATTCGCGGAGATGTCGAGAATCGGATGGGAATGCAGATTGAACGGTTTCGCTGCAGCGGCAGACGGACTCGTATGGACGGCCTTCCGGGCAGGGCACGGGTTTCAGTTCCCTGAGCCGGCTTGCCTGATGCTTTCCATGGCATCTCCTTCAGAATCGAAAATCCTTGCAAACCGGGTAATCCCGACCATGCTGAAAACCTTCCTGAGGTTTTCGGGAAGACCGCAGACGGCCACCGACTGGTTCCTTTTCTTGCTCTCCGTGAGCAGTTGAATGAGTATGGCGATGCCGGCCCCGTTGACCGAGAAGCTCCGGTCAAAATGCAGGATGATTCTGTCCCTGCCTTCCCGCGTTAAAGTCTCGTAAGCCTCCAGCAGCATGGGTTCCGACCGTGAGTTCAGATTGCCCAGTATATCGATAATGCCCACGTCGTCGACGGTTCGCACGGAAATATCGCTCTCACACGCACGAGCCGATTTAAGCCTCTCTTCGGCACGGCTCAACGCGGCATCGAGTGCCGCCTTCTGAATCGGTTTGTTGATGAAATCGGTAGCGTTGAGGTTGAGAGCCTGGATGGCCAGGTCCATGTCCCCGTGGCCGGTCACCACGATGACGTCCGTTTCGGGCGACATTTCCTTGATGCGGCGCAGGACTTCAAACCCGTCGATACCGGGCATCTTGATGTCCGTGATGACGATGGGAGGCCTTTCCTTCTCGAAGATTTCGATCCCTTCCAGCCCGTTTTCCGCCGTGAGGACATCGAAGCCGTAGACTCCCAGAAAAAGGCGAAACATGGTCAAAGTGGGTTTTTCATCATCGATGACGAGAATCTTTTTCATCTGCGCCGCGACTCCTCTGCGGGAACCGGATGAACGGGGAAAGTGAGCTTGAACGTCGTTCCGACATCTTCTTCGGACCGGACCTCGATGTCTCCTCCGTAATCCCTGACAATGCCGTAGGTTATGGAAAGGCCGAGCCCCATACCCTGACCGGCTTCCTTGGTGGTGAAGAAGGGTTCGAATATCTTGTCCCTGATATGCTCGGGAATGCCCGTTCCGGAATCCGAAACACTCACGGCAACACGGTCGTTCTCCATGAAGGAACGGATGCGAATCGTCTGCAGAACGGCATTTCCCACCGTCTGCCGCTTCTGGTTGATGGCGTCCCGGGCGTTGGTGACGAGGTTGAACAGCACCTGCTGAAGCTTGTTGTTGTGTGCCAGGATGGGAGGCAGGGCATCGTCGAGTTCCAGCACCACGTGGATGTTCTGAAGGCTGAGTTGCTGCCCGAGCAGAGCGAAGACTCCCCGAATGGGCCGGTTGATGTTCAGCCTCTCCTCCACAAGTTCAGCCTTCCTGCCGAATTCCCGGAGAGTGCTGATGATCTCGGAAGCCCGATCCACCTGGCTGCTCATTTCATCGACCACGGTGTGCAGTTGATCCGGGGGGACGGCGCCTTCCTTTTCGATCATCATCCTGAGGAATTCGCTGCCCATCTTGATGGAGTTCAGGGGCTGGTTGAGTTCGTGGGCCACTCCGGAAGACATTTCACCCAGGGCGGTCATCTTGCTTGCCTGGACCAGCTGCGCGTCCTTTTCGATCATCTGGGTGACGTCGTTCGTGGCGACGATGATGGCGGGCCTGTCCCTGTAAATGGTCGGACAGGCATGCACGTTGACGTAGAAAGGTATTCCCCCTTTTCTGTAAGTACGCACCTTCTGGGAAATGGACAGAGTTTCCTCGTCGGGTTCCTCCCGGCAGTGAAAGTTGTACAGGATCTCTTCTGTATGTTCGGGCACCAGTTCAGCAAAGGACTTGCCGAGAAGTTCTTCCCTGAAATAGCCGTAAGTCCTTTCGGCGCTCGGATTCGCGTCCAGGATTTCAAAGGTTGCCCTGTCCAGCACGAAAATGGGATCCGGACCGCTGTCGAAAAGCGAACGATATTTTTCCTCCGATTCTCGCAGCTTGCTCCTGTAAAGCTTAATGCTCCTGATCATGTTGTTGAATGCCTCGGCAAGCTGAACCACTTCATCTCCAACCGGCTGCCTGAAAAGGAATTCCGACGGGATCCCTGCGCGTGTCCCCGAAGGCGATGGCGGAGCATCGGTCCTGCCTGAACGCATGGCCCCGGCAAAGCAGGTGATCTCGCAGTGCATTTCGTCCAGGTCCTTTTCCCGGCCGGGACTCGAAGCAGTCTTCCCGGCAGAGGCTCCAGGGAAATCGAACTGGACGTCGAGGTTGCCGCGGCTGATCTCGTCGGCCATCCTGGTGAACTGAACGATGGGTTTGCTGATGTACTTGGAGAGCCAGTTGATGATCAGCACGAAGATCGTGGCGATGGCCGATATCAATCCCAGGAAGGTGAGTCTCAGCTTGGCGATGAGATGGTCGATGTGCTTCTTGTTCAACCCCACGTGAATGGTCCCGATCTGGTAAATGCCCTCCCGCACCGGTACCGCAATGTCGTAGGCGGGGTTGTCGAAGACGTGGATCAGCCTGACGCTGTGGTTCTGTTCCGGAGCAACGGCGTTGACGTCGAGCAGTTCTTCGGGAAACGGCCGGGTAAAGGTGTGCGCCAGAAGCTTGCTCTGCGTGTCGACAATGAAGATATACGCGATAAGCGGTTTCCTTTCGCCCAGTTGAGCGGCATCAAATGCCAGGCTGACCAGGTTGGGGATATCCCGGGTCAGGATATAAGACCTGCTCAGATCGGCAATACTCTGAGCAATGGCTATCCCTCTCAGTTCCAGTTCCGAAGTCATGTTCCTCACCAGTACCCACCGGGTTGCCAGCGCTATACCGGCGCTCAGCAGAAACATCGTGATGAGTGTGGAAAAGAGTATCTTGTTTCTGAAACTGAGATTATGCAGTCTAAACATGGCGTGCTTTGCTCATATGAGTTGCCGGAAGATCTTGCTGAGGCGGTGATTCCTGCCGTTTGCCCCGGAAGGCGAAAGCCCCGCCCGAGAATCCGCCGGGCGTTCCATTCCACCGATGATCGGGGAATCGGAAAGAGGATGCGTGCGAGTTCATTCGGATGTTCCCTTGCCCAGTTCGGCCTTGATCTTCTTCCAGTCCGTTATCAGTACGAATCTGCCGTTTTCGATCCTGGTGAAATACACCTCCTCCAATCCCTGGTGGTCCGTCGCACTGAAGGTGATGGTGTTGGCAATTCCCACGGAAAAATCCTGGATCGTCTCGAGCGCCTCGATAAAGCGCTCCCTGTCGAGGTCCCTGCCACAGCGCTCGAGGCCTTCAACCAGGACCTTCGCGTTGATGTATCCTTCGAGTCCTATCACATTGGGCTGATCCTCCGGAAAATACCTGAGGTGAAGTTCCTTGTATTCCGCGGTTCCCCAGAGAAAAGTCTCCGATTCAGCCGCGTCGGGTGGTGGAACCACCTGGGTCATCATGACTCCCTCCCCGTCGGCCCCAAGCCTCTTGGCGATCTCATCAGCCCCCACAAAGGACACCATGTAGAATACGGGATGGAATCCCCTGGACTTGGATGCCTTGATGAACTCCGCGCAGGGTTCGTAGGTGCCGATCATCACCACCGCTTCAGCTCCGGAATGCATGATCTTGTTCAGCCCCTCCTCGATGTCCATCGTCCCACGGATATAACTTCCGGTAGCCACTGGAGCCAGTTTGAAATCCTTCAGCGCCAGTTCGGTCCCCTTCAACCCGTCGAATCCGTAGGCGTCGTACTGGTAGAAGACCGCGATGCGTTCAAGGTCGAGGTCCTCGACCAGGTGTTTCACCGCCGCCTCCGTTTCCTGGTAATAAGAAGCCCTGATGTTGATCAGGTACCGGTTGAACGGTTCGCGCAACGCGTTGGCTCCCGTGAACATCCCCACAAGGGGAATCCTGGCTTCTTCGATGAGTGGGAGGATCTTCACGGTAGTCGGCGTGCCGACATAACAGAACAGAGCAAAGACTCCGTCGTCCACAATGAGCCTTTGAGTATTCATGAGACATTTGGGCGGGTCGTACTCGTCATCGTAGGTGATCAGCCTGATCTTGCGCCCGTGAATCCCTCCGTTTTCATTCACGTGGTTCAGATAGGAAAGAGCCCCGTGGAGCGTCTGCGTGCCAAGATACCCGGCATGTCCGGAAAGAGCCAGAGAAGAACCTATGCGGATTTCCGTATCCGAAACACCGGGGACATTGTCGGGAGACTCGCTGATGATTGTCGTATCCGTACAGGAGGCTAAAACGGGCACAACCAGGAGCAGAGCCAGAGCGATCTTGATCAAGCGGAGGTTCCTGCACATAGCCTATGGAATCCTTCGAGCGAAAGCCTGTGCTTCGCCGCGGTCTTGGGTATATCCGCCAAACGGGTGCCTCCGGTGCTTTTCACGCAGGGGATCGATGCCATCACAACGTCATCCGGCAACACAATGTGATTCCCGAACGACGATGCTGCGGCGATGACGTCTTTGAGGTGTATTCCACCTTTGTGCGACAACTGTCCGGGTGCGCGTTCTACGAGAAGCCCCCGTTTCTTTTTTTGCCACTCTGCAAAACAAATCTGTAGCGCCGCGAGAGAAGCCCGGGCAGACGGGAGATGAATTCCACAGCGATACCTGGAAGCAAGCAGCCTGAGGCATGCAGAGGACTGTCTGCAAGTCGGGAAGACGAGGGAAGCACAGCACGGGAAAGACTTCTCACATAATCAGTATAACCAGCTCGATCCTTTTGGAACAAGACTCTTTTAGCATGGGTCGTTCAGGAAAAGCAAAAACATTGCACTCTTTGTGAGTGGATTCCGGCTGCGCTTCTTCCCTCTGTCCAGGTTCAGTGGCCTTATTGTGCCCCGAGTGCCGCCGATTCGAGAACGTGAGCTCGAAAGGAACCGACGAGAAAATGGTCGACCTGGTGCCGCCGGGTTCCTGTTTTGGCATCCGCCATTTCACTGGCCAGTTGATCCTTGCTGCCCCTGAGATAATCGGCTTCCTCCCGTGCCCGTTCAGCCCCGGCTCTTATGGTTGCACTCTCGGAATTCACCCTGGAGGCTTTCTTCATGCACCTTTCGATTCGGTCTTCGATGCACTGGCAGTACTTCGGCTGCGCTTCCTCGCCGGCGAAAACGCCTGTGTAGCCCGACAGCCACACTGTACCACAAAGTACTGTGATGCCGATAACGTATTTCATGTCGGTCTCCTCTCCTTCTTGAATGGAACCTGTCCCGCGGGTCGGCTCGATGGAGTTTCTCCTGCTAATATAAGGAGCAATGAATGTGCCGCCCGCAGCCGATCGCCGGAAAAGGAAAAGAAAAAGATATCCACCTGATATTGCAAAAAATAATGGGCTGAAAGAAGAGATCCCCGGCAGCAGGGAGGATGTGAAGCAGGAGGAAGCCTGGACAACCATGTTGTCTGACCGTTAAGTGCGATGCCTGTACACTGAGTCAAGGTGGGAGTGGACGTGCAGCAACCAGGTTGTCATGCCGGGATGTGTTGAGTGAGCGATTCGTTGTCTACAGGCCGTATCTCTTCATTTTCTTCATGAGACCGAACCGGCTGAGCCCCAGGTACCTTGCGATCTGGGTCTTGTTTCCATTGAAATCGGCAATCATTTTCAGGAGAACCGACTTTTCGAGCTCCTCGACCATGTTCTTCAGGGTGACCCCCTCCCTCAATTCGGCGATGGAAGGGAAAGACCGCCTGCGAATCCGCTCGGACAGGTGCGACAGTTGAATGGTCTTTGAATTTCCGGCAAGAACCATGGCGCGGTTGATTTCGTTCTCCAGTTCCCGCACATTGCCGGGGAAGGAGTAGGCGCAGAGGGCTTCCAGGGCATCACGATCGATCCCCTTAATGGACATCTTGTTTTTCTTGTTGAACTTGTTGATAAAGTAGTTTGTGAGCACCGGGATGTCACCGGTTCTCTCACGCAGACTGGGAACCTTGATGGTGAAGGCGTTGAGTCGGTAGAAGAGATCCTCCCTGAATCTTCCTTCGTGCATGTCGCTTTCCAGGTCACGGTTTGTTGCGGAGATGACCCGAACGTCCACCATTCGGGATTCCGCGGCTCCAAGCGGTTTGACTTCGCCTTCCTGCAGAACTCGCAGCAGGCTCACCTGCATGGCGGGGGACATGTCTCCTACTTCGTCAAGGAATACGGTGCCTCCGTTGGCGATTTCGAAAAGCCCCTTCCTGTCAAACAGGGCACCCGTAAAGGCTCCCTTCTTGTACCCGAAGAGTTCGCTTGCCAGGAGGGACTCAGGTATGCCGCCGCAGTTCTGCGTAATGAACGGCCTGTCCTTTCTCGGCCCGTTGTGGTGCAGGCATCGGGCGATGAGTTCCTTGCCCGTGCCTGTTTCTCCCTGGATCAGGACGCTGATGTCCGAGTTGATCACCTTTTCACACAGGAGGAACAACTCCATCATCTGGGGGCTGTTGCCCTTGATTTGATCGAAGCGGTAACGACCCGAGATCTCCCGGCGCAGGAGAACGTTCTCTTTGCGCGTGGAGTCGATCAGGTGATCCTTGGCCTGGTCGATAATCTGCAGTTCCTTGTAAGCCCTGTCGAGCTCGGCGTACATGGCGGCGTTGTCCAGGGCCATCGCGATGGTCGGTCCGATCATGGTCAGAAAATCGAGATCACTCTGGGTAAATTCGCCGACCTCCTTGTTGCACGCTTCCACGACTCCGATAATCCTGTTTTTCACCTGCAGGGGTACAGCCACGATGGAACGTGTCCGGAATCGCGTGCTCTGATCGATACCCTTGAAATGGCGCGAATCGGCTTCAACGTTTGTGATGAGCTCGGGTTTTCCGGTTCGAAATACACTCCCTGCAATCCCTTCTCCTGCCGGGAAGCGGAGTTCCTTCAGCTTCGCTGCGGATTCTTCAGGGTTGCCGCCCGTGCAGCGGAAAAAGAACTCGTCGCGCACAGGGTCATGAAGGATGACGGCAACCGTTTCCGAGCCCATCAACTCCCTCGTCTTGAAAGCGATGTAATCGAGGAGTTCGTCCAGTTGAATGGATCTGTGCAAAGCGTGACTGATCTCGAATAATGCCTTGAGCTCTTCTTTTTCGCGGTTGGAAGGAGTCTTTCTGCGGGTCTTGTCGTGGTCTGCCATGATATATTCCGTATAATCGAATACTAACCAGTAGATGGTTCCCCAAAATCCATGCCGCCGCCTCCGACGCAGGCAAACCCGCTTCTCATCGGGCGATCCTTTTGCTTCCGGAAGGGTCTGCCTCGGTAAGGGCACCAATCTTCCCGTCGTGAACCACAAGATCTCATGCCACGGAACCGTACCGTCTCCAAAAGACTCTTCCTGCCTCGGAAAAAGTATTTCAGAGCGCATGTCCCTTCTCTCGAAATCCGACGCTTATACCCGCCGATTTCTTCTCGAGAACGGACCAGGGGAACTCGGTGGTCATTAAATTGAGCAATGATTTGTATAATTACGTAAATATAAGGAAATCATACCGATGTCAAGGTGCAAGAAACATAATATTCCCCAGATCTGTGAATGTCCCTGTTGCACTCGGGATGTCCGCACAGCCGCTCAAGGCAGTAGGAACACCAGGAGAGAGGCGACAGCAAGGCCTGAAAAACAATCGAAAAAAGCCGTGTAAAAAACCGTGGCGCACGATGACATCCCTGCCTTGTATGCTGGTTCTCAACGCACGGCTGCCGCGAGAAGCGGGGCTTTCGGCGGTGGTCCATATTCCTCGGTGGCGATGCGGGGGCGCGTAGCTGCAGGAGAGCTCTACCGTAGCCCGGAGACAAGCGCCAGCAGAAGTCCTCCCGCAATGACGCTTCCGAGTTGCCCGGCTGTGTTCGATCCCATGGCATGCATGAGGATGAAATTGCCGAAATCCTCGTCCTGCGCCATCTTTGCCGAGAGACGCGCCGCCATGGGAAATGCGCTTATTCCGCAGGCTCCTATGAGAGGGTTGATCCTGCCGCCGCTCATCACCCGCATCAGTTTTCCGAAAAGCAACCCGGCGACCGTATCGAGTACGAAGGCAAGGAGGCCGAGCACGAGGATCATGAGCGTATCGAGCTTAAGAAAGCTTGCCGCGGTCATGGTGGACCCGATGGCCAGGCCCAGAAAGAGAGTCGTGACATTGATCAGTTCATTTTGAGCGGATTTGCTCAGCCGATCCACCACTCCGCTCTCTCTGAGCAGGTTGCCCAGCATGAGAGTCGAGATGAGTGGTGCTGCGTCGGGAGCCATCAGGCTTATAAGAACGGTGACGACGACGGGGAAGATCACGAGGGCACGGCGGGACACGGGGCGTGGAGTATATTCCATGCGGGTGAGTCGTTCGGCCCGCGTGGTGAGAAGTTTCATTATGGGCGGCTGAATGATGGGAATAAGGCTCATATACGAATACGCCGCCACGGCTATGGCTCCAAGCATTTCGGGAGCCAGCTTGCTCGAGACGAAAATGGCGGTGGGGCCGTCGATGGCGCCGATCACTCCGATGGATGCAGCCTGGTTGAGCGGAAAACCCAGGATCACGGCGAGCAGCAGGGTGGCGTAGATTCCGAACTGGCCGGCTGCCCCCAGCAGCATCATTTTGGGCTGGGCGAGCAGCGGACTGAAGTCGATCATGGCTCCGACGCCTATGAAAATAAGCAGCGGGAAGAGTTCGGTTTTGATCCCGGCATCGTAAATGACCTTCATCATTCCCGTTTCACTGGACATCCCGATGTTGGCCAATACACAACCGAAACCGATGGGCAGAAGAAGAACGGGTTCATACTCCTTCTTGACGGCAAGGGTGATCAGTATGCAGCCCACGACGATCATGAGGGCGTTCCCATACGTGAAGGAGGCCACCCCTGTGGAGATATCCGTTAACAAGCGGGCAAAGTCCATTGGCTACCTTCCTCAGTCTGTATACTCCATCAGGATCTGGTTGTGATTGACATGGTCGCCCGCGCTGACGTGAATGCGTTGCAGCGTTCCTGAACGGTGTGCGCGGATCGGGCTCTTCATCTTCATGGCCTCGATCCAGCACAGTTCCTGGCCGAGGGACACCGATTGCCCTTCCTGCACGCGCACTTCGAGGATGACTCCCGGGATGGGAGCCGTGACGGTGCGGCCCCGTTCTCCTGTCGTCGACTGTTCACCTGCCAATGCTTCGGCGATAAAAGGAACCGCGGCTTCCCCGAGATGCTCCTCGGAATGGGATTCCTCCGGCCAGACCTCGAATTCATCGCCGTCCACCACTGCCCGAATGGGGCGTTCCCGGAGGTCTCCGATCTCGACTTCGAAAACTCTGTTATCGATCTTCACAGTGACTTTCATGACTTATGACCCGGCTCCTATTTGATTTTCAGCTGTCTTGGACGCATGACCGACTGCCATGGGCTGATGGTGGACGAGGGGATAGGGGTGGAAAGGCCGGAATGGAGTCTGTGGATACCCAGGGAGATGGCAACCGCCACCGCGGCTGCCCGCATTCTCAGACTGTCTTCGAATTCTGCATTCTGCCCGGCATCCGAGTCGGCTTCCGACATGGATTCCTCAGGCTTCCTGTCCGCAGTCACCCGGACCAGCAAAGCCATCAGGCCCCACAACAGGATGATGGCCAGAAACACGAGACTCATGCCGATAGCCGTTATCAGCAGTGCACTTTCCAGGTTTGCGCTCATGGGGGTATTGTCCTTTCAGAGCGGGATGTTGCCGTGTTTGCGCGAGGGGACCGGAGCATACTTGTTGCGCAGGGCTTCGAGGGCCGCAATGACTCTCGGGCGGGTTTCACGCGGCTCGATGATATCGTCGATGAATCCTGCCGCCGCCGCAACGTATGGATTCAGGAAGTGCCTGCGATATTCCGCCAGCAGCCTTCTGCGATCCTCTGCGCTGTGGATTTCCCGCCTGTACAGGATATTGACGGCTCCCTCCGGCCCCATGACGGCTATCTCGGCGCTCGGCCAGGCGAAGTTGACATCGGACCCCAGGGGCTTGCTGCTCATCACGATGTACGCTCCTCCGTAGGCCTTGCCGGTGATCACGCTGATCTTGGGAACGGTCGCTTCCGAGTAGGCATACAGTACTTTTGCCCCATGACGGATCACTCCCCTGTATTCCTGGTCGACTCCGGGAAGAAACCCGGGAGTATCCACGAATGTCACGAGAGGGATGTTGAAGCAGTCGCACATGCGCACGAAGCGGGCGATCTTGTCGGAAGAATCGATATCCATGACTCCCGCCATGCAGTTGGGTTCCTGGGCGACTATTCCCACACTGCGTCCGCCCATTCGAGCCAGGCCGACCAGCGCATTCCGAGCAAAAGAGCTCTGAAGTTCGAGGAAGCTCCCCCGGTCTACCACGCGTGCCACCACATCGTGCATGCTGTACGGTTCGCTCAGATCCAGGGGCACGATCCTGTTCAGTTCCTGGTCCATGCGTGACGAATCGTCGGTGGGTTCGACTTGAGGAGGGTTTTCGGCATTGTTGGATGGGAAATAGGAGAGTGCGAGCCTGCACAGGTTCAGCGCATCGTGTTCCGAAGCGGCCGTAAGATGGACCGTACCGCTCACGGCATGATGCACCTCGGCTCCCCCCAGGTTCTCCGTGTCCACGACTTCCCCGGTGACCGCCTTGATGACGTCGGGACCGGTGAGAAACATGTGGGCCTGCTTTTGGGTCATGATGATAAGATCGGTGAGCGCGGGGGAGTAGGCTGCTCCTCCGGCGCAGGGGCCGAGCATTACGCTGATCTGGGGGATGATCCCTGAAAATCGCGTGTTCCTCCGGAAGATCCGGGCATATCCCGCCAGGCTCTTCACACCTTCCTGGATGCGCGCCCCTCCCGAGTCGATCAGGCCGACGACGGGGGCTCCGTTCTGCGCCGCAAGATCCATAACCCTGCAGATCTTGGTGCTCTGCATTTCTCCGAGAGCCCCTCCGAAAACGGTAAAATCCTGGGCGTATACATACACCATCCGGCCGCTTATACGTCCGAATCCCGTGACTACGCCGTCTCCGAGAAAGGTTTCTCCAGGTTCACTGCTCCGATGAGTAACAAAGGGTTCCAGTTCGTTGAACGTGCTGGAGTCGAGCAGCAGGTCAAGGCGTTCCCGCGCGGTCAGTTTGCCTTTTTCGTGCTGCCTGGCCGTGCGTTCGGGGCCTCCCCCGGCGACGGCCTTATCCCTCATGAGCCGCAGTTCAGTGATTCGAGGATCTTCTTCCGACATGACGATCGAATTCCTTCCTGCAATCCTGGCGGCGGAATCGGCCTCCACCGCCTCCTGCCTTTCGCGTCAACGTGAGATGCCTTCTGAAGTGGAAAGGTATCCAGGTGAAATGCACCGACTCGAAGCCCCGGAAAAATGCCGGCATTTTCTCATCAACGGCTCCTATGAAGAGCCTTCGAGCAGTTCCGCGTCCACCGGCAGATCCCAGTAGTGCTGGATGCCTGTTATGTGAGTTGCGCCCACCACGGCGACAATATTCGTCCCCGGCGCGTTCCGGATATTGTGAGCCAGAATCCGGTCCCGTTCGTCGATGATGACCCGTCTTACCTGCGGAAACGATTCCTGCAGTTCCGACAGCAGTGCTTCCAGGACGTCTTTTTTCTTCATTTGTTCAATGTCTTCAGGGCTGATCCTGTCCAGTTCGCCTATGGACGCGATCAGCTGAGCGAGCAGTCTGATCCTGGCGGCTATGTCCATCGAGTGCAATACCCGGGACAGGGTCACATGCATGTCCCTGTCCACCGGGAGCACCCTGGCTCCCACACTTTCGGCGGCCTGCACTGCTCTTCTCATGTCCTCCCCCGGCCTGACACCGAGTTTCTCGCCGATCTTCCTCTGGAAGTACATGAGAAGAAAGACCGAAGGGAAAGACAGCATGCGCATCCCTCTGACCATCTCGAAAATATTCCAGGGTTTGAGCCGCCGTTCCTCCAGGATGGCGCGGTACCTGCGGAGGCAGAGTTCGATGCAGACCGTGTCCGGTTTCACCGAGAGAATCGTCTCTCCAACAAGGTCTGCACTTTCTCGGGAGACGTGTGCCGTTCCAATCAACACAAAGCGCTTATCGTGATACTGCATGGGATAAAGATTGTCTGTGTTTTCCATCCATTCCACCCACATTCCGTGTCTCGTCCAAGTCCGACTCCTTTGCGCAGAGCCGGGCCGCAAAGGGGAAGCCGTACAGTTCAACTCAGGGTGACTCAGCCAACAATAATACACCCAATCTCAGATGATGGAGTGAGTTTCTTCCCGTTCATGCGGATTATTAGATTGCTGCCGTTCAGGATAACCCGTTGCGGTCGTTCGAGATTCGGCGGGATATGGACGGGGGAGCGGAGAATGGTGGACATGACGTTTATTGCCGGCGGATCCGCGCTGGATTCCGGAATCAACGATGAATGCCTGGCGGTTCCATCGGACCTGCCGGCTGGGGAACGCGGGGAGTCGTTCGGTTCAGGCGGATCTTCCCGGTTCCGGGAAGATCCTGGAACCGGGAAGAGAATTCAAGGCATGAAACGGACCTGCCTGCAGTCGTCCCTGTCGCAGGGCTCCTGTCAGGCTTTTCGATAGGGGTTCACGGTCAGTACGGGAACAGAGGCGTTTTTCACCACATGATCGGCCACGCTTCCGAAGATGATCTTATCGAGTCCTTTTCGACCGTGAGTGCCCATGATGACCATGTCGATCTTATGGGCTTCAATATAGTTCAGAAGCTCTTCGGCCGGATCCCCCCTGAGGACGGCTCTAACAGTGTTCGAGTACCCGGAGAAATGCTGTCGTTCAAAATCTTCGAGGCCTTTTTCCGCGCTTTTCACCAGGTCTTCTTCAAAGTCCCTCCCACCGACAACGGGACCGTATACCCCGGCGGAGTATTCCAGGGTCTCCGCAACATAAACGAGGTGGATTTGGGCGTTGAACTGACCGACCATCATCTGTACCTGGGGTACTATTTTGGGGGAGACTTCGGACAGGTCCACGGGGAACAATACTTTGTTCACCTTATCCATAATGCTACCTCCTTTCCGTGTCTGAACCAGTAAACGTACAAGCGGGTCATTTTCGAGTCCGGGGCCATACGGTTTGGGTAATGACGGCAGCAGAGTTTGTCAACCAAGAGAGGACCCGGAGTCGATGAAACGCGGCCTTCAAGAAACAGAGGTCGGCGTCTCAGGGCAGGTTCCCGTCCGTTCCCAGGAATTTCAGGAAAAGCAAAGTGATATCGTCGAACTGTTCCAGTTTCCCCTGGTGCAGGGATAGCCTGTGGACGATCTCGTCGCACATTGCCTTGCTGGAAAGGTGGCGGGTATCCTCGATGGCGTGGATCAGGCCTTCATCGCCGAACATCTCGTCGCGGTCGTTGATGGATTCCGTAACGCCGTCGGTAAAAATCACCAGGGACTCACCTTCGGCCAGGATCAGCCTGCCGTCGGTATACACGGCATCTTCGATCACTCCTACCACCGTGCCTCGACCTTCCTCTGAAGCAAGCACCTGGATTCCATTTTTCTTCAGCCATATCGGTGGATTATGACCCGCATTGCAGAAGGTTATCTCACCTGTTTCCAGGTTGCACACCAGGTAAAACATGGTGACGAACGTAGTGGAAGGGTTGTCGAAAGCAAGCTGCATGTTCATTCTCGTTACGGCTTCTGCGGGGCTGAGGTTGCCGGCGGCGTTGTTCCGAAGGAGAGCCCGCACGACCATCATGAAGAGTCCCGCCGAAACGCCTTTGCCCGAGACATCCGCGACGACTATGCCCATGTGATGGGTGTCGATCATGAAAAAATCAAAGTAATCTCCCCCTACCTCCCTGGCGGGTTCCATATGGGCATGGATTTCAATGCTCGAAGCAGAAGGGTAGGGGGGAAATTCTTTCGGGAGAATCCCCTGCTGAACATCACGGGCAAGACGCATTTCGACCTGTATTCGCTCGTTTTCCGCTGTCGTTCGAGTGAGTTCCTCGGTGTACTGCTTCAGGTCGACCTGCATCTGGTTGAACGCCTGGGCAAGGGTGCCGAATTCGTCCCTCGAACGGACGGAAATCTGCCTGCCGAAGTCTCCCGAACTCACCGCCCTGATCCCCTGCATGAGTCGCCTCAAGGGACGGGTGAAAAAAAAGGAAGAAAGAAGGGTGACAAGTACGGCAATGAAGAGGGTTACTCCAACGATGTGGAAAACGCGTTCTTCAGCCTTGTCGTCCGCCCGGTCCATTTCCTCGGTCGGGCGATACAGTTCAAGTACATAGACGGCCTTGCCTTCCGGGTCCAGCACGGGATTCAGGTAGCTGAACCATTCCCCCTGGTCGTCTCTGAATCGGCCGAATACCGGCTTCTTTTCCGACAGGACGTCAAAGAACATCTTCCGGTCGGGTGGCACGATGAACGGCTCAAAGACAGGCCCTCTCCAAATGTTGATTCCGAAATAATAGCGGCCGTCGTGAATCTTGTGCAGTATCCACTTGGGAGTATGTTCCACGTGCCTTGAATCGATCAGGCAATTGACAGTCGAATAGATCTTCTCGTAAACAGGGCTCTCCCTGTCCTCGGGCCTTTGAATCGACTGCAGGTCCTGAAGACGGAGAGTATTCAATACGGCCTGTGACAGGTTTGCAGAGCGACGAACCGATTCGGCTGCAATCTGTTCGTTCATGATGTCTCTCACCCACTCGCCGACCACGAGCATGCCTGCAGCGAGCAGGGGTACAAAGAGCAGGAGAATCCTGAAGAAGAAGGTGAATCGCAGCCTGGCCGCAAGGGAAATCAGGCGGGAGTATCCCAGCAGTGGAACCAGGCAGAGCAGGCTCAACCCGGTCAAGATGACAGTGTGCCCCGGCCTGTCCTCCCTGTAGGCCGTGATGATCCGGTAGGGGCTCCCGTGAAGGACAAGACTCCGGTTGACCGTGTCAAAGGACCAGTGGACTCCCATGGCTTCGTGAAAGAAGATCCGTCCAACCAGGGTGTCCTGAAAGGGGTACCCCTTCTCGAGGGGGTAAATGGTCCTCAGAACGCGCCCCGAGTCATCGAATTCAATCCAGCAGCGGTTCCCGGCGCATGCCACCATGAATCCCGACTGGCTTGGTGTCTCCTTCACTCCGGTCTGAACGGTAAAAATATCGCGGGGGGCAAGGAGTTCGCCTTCTTCAAACCCTACCTTTCCGATGACTCGAACCGGCCTCCCGTCAGGTTCGTATTGAATGATCTGCCCGCTTGTTCCCGAGGAAACCAAGATGTTGCCGTCCTCCCGGACGTAGATGGATGACCAGTTCGACAGCGGTTCGTTGACCCTGCCCAGTTCGACGACTTCGGGCGGCGCCCGTGTTTCGTCCATAACGACCCGGCCCTCGGGGTGGATCTTCCACACACTGCATCTTCCTGTGCAGTTGTTGGCGAAATAGTGAAAGCCGTCCTTGTCAAAGGCATACCTGACCTCAGGATAGGCTCCAGGATTCTTGAGAGCGAGCAGCAGGATGTCTTGGGGCGATTCCTTCGAATCTCGATATTCTCTGAACCGGTACCCCAGAAACTGCCTTGATTCGCGAAGATAAACATAACTCTGCACCACAATGCCGTGTGGACCGGGGTATATCTTGCGCGCCATGTAATAATGGTCGGCGTCGTCTGTTTCGATGCGCATCTTTTCCCTTAGAATCAGGGGCTCGGAAGGCGAGACGAGTTCAAGCCGGAGCAGGGTGTTGTTCTTCTTTTCCAGGACGTACAGGGAATTTCCCATCATCGTGTAGGCGATGGGGTTCACAAATTCACGGACGACGGTACGGTGAGTCCATCCTTCGAGGAGGATGATGACGGCCATCAGGATGAGTAAGATGGAAAAGACCAGCCGGATTGGAGATCTCTTGCCGGGGGTTCCGTGAACCATCGCTTCGTCTTCTATTCCTGTTCGTCCCCTTCGGAAGGGGTCCGGGAGGTTTGGTGCTCCAGCCATTTACTGCGCAGTTCCCTGTCGATACCCCTGGCCTGGACCGCTTCGATGCCCCTGTCGATGAGGTCCCTCAGTTCCCTGTTTCCCTTTCTTACCGCGACGCCGTAGTATTCGCCCGCGCCGCCCTCCACAATGGCCGCGACCTTCAGCTGCCAGGCAAAACGCGCCTTGTGAACGGTGTATTCACGGGCAACGGGATCGTCGACCACCACCCCGTCGATCTCTCCGGTCAGGAGGTCTTCCATGGCGGATGCAATGGTCCTGTAGGATCTCCGGGTGATCCCTTGCTCCCTGTTGAGCAACGCATAGCCCGTGGTTCCGGCCTGGGCTCCCAACAGGCTCCCGCGCATTTCTTCGATGCTCCCGGCATGAGAAGTCTTCAGAGTGACGAGAGCCTGGCGTATGGTACGGTCCCAAAAATAAGGAAGGCTGAAGTCGACGAGTGCGCTTCTTTCTTCTGTAATAGACAGGGATGAACAGACGGCATCGTATTTACCTGCTGCCAGGTTCTCGAGAATATCGTTCCACGGAACATTTCTGAACTCCACCTGGAAACCTGCCTCCTTCGCCACCGCCTTCATGAAATCGACGCTGAAGCCGACCAGTTCGTTATGGTCGTCCACGAATTCCATCGGGGGCCATGAAGCATCCATTGCCACAATGACCGTCCTGCTCCACGCCGTCTGGAGACAAAACAACGTGATCACGAAAAAGAAGAACGCCGTTTTTCTCATCATGAATCTTTCCCTCGACATGGTCGACTGCAGAAAACCGTGAAGACAGGGGCGGATACGAGGAATGTACTATGAGGGCTGAGGAGCGTCAAAGAGATAATCGGGGAAACGGACGGGCGTCGTAGCGGCACTCATCGCAGCGATCCGGCGTGCCATGCCCTGGTGAGACGAACGGAGGCCGTGTGCCGAGGCTCGTTTGGCCGTCGGGCGGTCAGGCATGCGAAACCCTGCTCCCGAAAAGCATCTCCAGTGCCCTTGCCGTTGTCCGGGCATATTCATCCGTCAGTTCGTGCCGCCATCCGTTCTTCAGAAAGAGATCTCGAACCCTGCCCCGGTAGTTCAGGGCGTCGATCACAACGTGTCCGGCATAGTCCGAGACGGCTGCATGGAGCCTTTCCGGGTTCATGGGCAGCATGGGGCCGATGAAAACCCACGTGTTGACCCCCGCTTCCCGCAACCTCCGCAATGCTTCGATACGGCTGGGAATCGACGGGGCGTTCGGTTCGAGTTCACGCCGCACGGCGTCACTGTCGGTGGGTACGGACAGCCCGACGGATGCCGTCCGGTGCGTCAGCAAGTCCAGGTCTCGAACAACAAGAGGGGACCTGGTGAGGATTTCGATCGGCCTGCCGTGTTCCTGCAGGGCGATAAGGCATTGCCGTGTGAGTTCGTACTTCTTCTCGACAGGCTGGTACGGATCGCAGACACTGGACAGCAGGACCCTTCCGGTCTTCCTGCTCTTCTGGAGTTCGGTGCACAGGGCATCGACCAAGTTGACCTTTACTTCCACAAAGCTTCCCCACTCCCAGCCCGAATGGAGTCTTGCATATTTCGCCATGAACGCTGCATAGCAATAGCTGCAGCCGTGAGTGCAACCCAGGTAGGGATTGATCACAAAGTCCACTCCGGTGATCTTCGACCGGACCATGGCACTCCTGGTATGAATCTCAGAGACGTGGTACAAGTCCTGCAAATCCTTCAGCCTGCGGTGGGGACCGGCCAACACATGACGTGGGAAAACACGTGTGCGCCCAAACCGCTACTGCGCATCATATCCACCCCGATCCCGCTCCCTTTTTTCATATAACACGGAAACACCCGTCGGATCAGATGCCCTCGAAAAAGATCACCAGGCTGTCCACCAGGCTTGCCATGAAGTGGTAATCCAGGGTCTCCATGGTGTCCGAGGCCAGGTGATAATGAGGATTGCGAAAGAATGCAGTGTCCGTCACCATGACCGCTTTGTATCCCATGTCCCAGAAAGACGCGTGGTCACTCAGCCTCACGGCGGGCAGAATCCAGCCGTTGAATGGCACGGTAAGTGACATAGCAGGGAGTCGAGGATTGCTTGCGAAGGCCTTCATCAATGACGATGTGAATCCTCTCGACTTGAAGTTGCCGACGATGCCGATAAAATTGCCCGTGTCGGGATAATTTCTGAAAAAAAAGGGCAGCGGATATCCCTGGCAACCCGGAATGTCACAGGTATAACCGACCATCTCCAGGCATATCATGCCTTCGATGTCCGTTTTCGTTTCCCTGAGTCTTCGAGCGAAAATCCTGCTGCCCATGAAGGCCGTTGAAAAGACCGGAGGCTCCTCGAGAGCAAATGAAACGAATACGACTCGTAGATTCATCTTTCCCTTTTCCCGGAGTTGCACGAGTCGTCGTGCGGTTTCGATCTGCACAGCAATCGCGCTGGCATTGTCGTCTGCACCCACCGTTCCGTCCACGGAATCGTAGTGGGCTCCAAGCACGTAGGTCCGGGTGGGTTTTTCCGAAAAGTCAATGGAGGATACGATGTTGACGGCTGTCATGTCCGCATAGGAATATTCCTGCCTCTCCACTTCCAGTCCCATGGCTCGATAGGAAGTTTCAATGTATTCCGCCGCGTTCAGAAGGTTCTCGGGGAAGTAAACACTTCGTTCCCCGATTTTCACCGTCAGCTCCATCAGGTGTCGGCGAAGGCGTTCGGACGTTTCAACGATACCGCACAATGCTGCTTCCTTCTCCATTAGGGCGTTGCCTGTGGCGGCGAGAAGCCAGCTCGCCAGGATCACGATAACAGCGGCCAGGGTCTGCAGCCGCATCCGTTGGACAATGTTTTCCAATAATATCATGAAAGGTGGTTCATCCGGCAAACGAGTACTCCCGTGCTTTTCACGCAAAACATTAATGATATCAAAATGTCATTCGGCATCATAACATCATTTGGCGGGCATGACGTTGTTCTGGGTGTGTTCCACCTTCTTGCGACACCGTCCGGGTACGCATTTATGAGAAAATGCCGGAACTGTGTGGTCCATTTCTCTAGGAGATCAGTGGATAAAAAGTCTCTTGTTCGTTTTCATAGTTGGTTAATTGTTGAGCCTCAAAGCCGGCCTGAAATGGAGATATAGAAGGATGTCCCTTCCTCCTCTTTCGAATCCACCCATACCTTCCCGCCATGCCTCTCGACCAGTTCCTTCACAATGGCCAGGCCCAGGCCTGTTCCCTCGACCCCCTTGGATGTCCCGGCCCGCTGGAAAGGGCCGAACACCTTCGAGGGATTGTCGCTTTTCAACCCTGCACCGTCATCATGTACACGGAAGATGTGACTTCCTTCTTCAACTCTGCATCCGATCTCGATCCTGCTCAAGGTTTCACCCCCGTATTTCAGGGCATTGTCCACGAGGTTTCTGAAGATTCTCAGCAGAGACAATTTGTCCGCCCTGATCTCCGTGGCCAGGCTCATCTCCGACCATTCGACCTTCCGATTGGCCAGTCGTTCGTGAAACTCCTCCCTCACCGTGCGAAAAACCTCCTCGATCCGGATAGCTTCTATTGTAAGAGGAGCTTCTTTTGCCGCAATATATGCATTGATTTCATCCACCAGGGCCACGACGTTCTCTGAAGTTTTCAGAATACGGTCGCAGTATCCTGCTCCCCTGTTGTCCAGCACATGGCCGTAATTTCTCAACAGGAGACTGGTCAAACCGTGAATGCCGATGGCCGGGCTCTTGAGATCGTGGGCCACCGAATAGGCGAACATCTTGAGTTTTTCAGAACTGCTCACCAGGGCTTCCTCGGCTCGCAAACGTTCGGATATCTCCTTTCGCAATTTCTCATTTGTCCGAGCCAGGTCGGCGGTCCTTTGCTGCACCCGGTTTTCGAGTTCGTCGTGAGCTTTCTGAAGGGCTTCTTCCGCTCTCTTCCGCTCGGAAATATCCAGCGTTACACCCACAAGTCCGGCGAGTTCTCCTCGTGAATTGGTGAAAGTGCCCTTGGTGATGACAACGTCGTGTTCAATTCCGTCGGCAAAGAGAAGCTTGCTCTCGTACATCTGTTCTCCAGGATTGCTCAGCAGTTCCCGGTCCATAACATCGTACTTCGAAGCCAGTTCTTCCGGGAAAAGCTCGCATGCACGCTTTCCCAGGATATTTTCCTTCAGGACACCCAGCCGAATCTCAAAGGCCCTGTTGCAGCCCAGGTACCGACCTTTGGCATCCTTGTAAAATACCGGACTCGGAATGGTGTCGATGAGCGTCTGAAGAAAACGCAGCTGGTCCCGTAGAACAGCCTCCGATTGGAGGTGTCTCCTCTCCGAATCCTCGAGTTCTGCAATCCGGCGGCGCAAAGATGCGTTTTCGTCCCTCAGCCTGTTCGTGCTTTCAGCATCTGCATTCATACAGACTTCTCTTGCTGCCTCTCCTATAATGGTCCCTCTCATCGAATGGCTCTGCGAATGGCAGGTCCCCCCCCCTCGTGCGGGTTTGCAGGCTCGACTCTCTCGTCCAACCTTGAGCTGTATCAAACATTTGCAAACTGGATGCCAGGGAAGAATTTTTCGAGGAAACCGCTTTTGCTGGAAAGGGAACGAATCCGTTGCAGGGAAAATCTGCCTGGTCGAAGTAGATGCTGAGGAGAAATCCCGTTCGGAGGCGGGACATCCTCCGAACGGGGCGAGAAGTCAAAGTCGATATTCAGGGTTTTCAATCAACGCTTCTACTGCTGGGAAAAGGGCGGCTGCCCCTGCTGCTGTTGTTCGGGCTGCTGCCTTCTTTTCTGGCCTCCCTGTTGTTGAGGCTGCTGAGGCTGCTGAGGCTGCTGAGGCTGTTGAGGCTGTACCTCCTGCCTCTGTTGCTGCTGTCTCTGCTGCCTTTGCATCTGCTGTTGCTGCATCTGTTGTTGCTGTCTTTGCTGTTGCTGCTGGAGCCTCTGCTGCTGCTGCATCTGTTGTTGCTGTCTTTGCTGTTGCTGCTGGAGCCTCTGCTGCTGCCTGGTATCGTCCTGTCCCGGCCTTTGCTGTTCCTGTCTCTGTTGTCTTTGCATCTGCTGTTGCTGTCTTTGCTGTTGCTGCTGGAGCCTCTGCTGCTGCCTGGTATCGTCCTGTCCCGGCCTTTGCTGTTCCTGTCTCTGCTGCCTTTGCATCTGTTGTTGCTGTCTTTGCTGTTGCTGCTGGAGCCTCTGCTGCTGCCTGGTATCGTCCTGTCCCGGCCGTTGCTGTTCCTGTCTCTGCTGTCTTTGCATCTGCTGTTGCTGTCTTTGCTGTTGCTGCTGGAGCCTCTGCTGCTGCCTGGTATCGTCCTGTCCCGGCCGTTGCTGTTCCCTGCCCGGTTGCCTCTCACCAGGTGATCTTACACCTGGTGCCTGATCAAGAGATCTGTCAGGCATTTGCCCGCGTGTCCTTCCCCGGCCCTCGGATTCAATTCCCCTGTCCCTGGGACCACGAACGCCTGGAGTATCCTCGCCGGGTCTGCCGGGTCTGCCGGGTCTTTCGCGGCCCTCGGATTCAATTCCCCTGTCCCTGGGACCACGAACGCCCGGAGTATCCTCGCCGGGTCTGCCGGGTCTGCCGGGTCTTTCGCGGCCCTCGGATTCAATTCCCCTGTCCCTGGGACCACGGACGCCCGGAGTATCCTCGCCGGGTCTGCCGGGTCTGCCGGGTCTTTCGCGGCCTTCGGATTCAATTCCCCTGTCCCTGGGACCGCGAACGCCCGGAGTATCCTCGCCGGGTCTGCCGGGTCTGCCGGGTCTGCCGCGGCCTTCGGATTCAATTCCCCTGTCCCTGGGACCGCGAACGCCCGGAGTATCCTCGCCGGGTCTGCCGCGGCCATCGCGGCCCACTCGCGTCCGGTCGGAGGGGCCTGATTCAGAACCGGCCCGGCCGCCTCTCAGCCTGTCCGTCGATATCTCCCGAGGCGGCCTCTCGTTCTTCTTGAGCCCTCTTTGATCGAAGGACAGGTCGGATTTGGGTTTTCTCATCTTGTCGGCGGGAACCAGCCTGTCGCTGACCCTGGGTTCTTGAATGCGCGCGTCTTTACGGACTCTTCCTTCCCTTATACCGCTGACCTGTTTGGAGATGCTTCTGGAATCAACATGGCGGGAGTCCGACGCGAATTTCTGGTTTCTGTGGATACGGTCAACCACCATATCGTGGGGTTTGTTGACGACGTTAATGTTGTTGTTATAATTATATCGGTTCTTGATGGAGGTATAGTTGTTGATCACGGTGTTGTTGATGACCGGTGAGCCATTGTAGTTATTGATAATGGTGGTCTTGTTGATATTAGTGATTCTCACGTTGTTGTAATTATTAACATTGTAGAAGTTGTTCTGATTGACGATGACGGCTTGATTGATATAGCTGTAATTCCCGACGTTGATGTTGATGGCGCCTATGTTCGTGCTGTTGATAATGGTGGTCCGTCCTCCCCAGTAGCGGTGGGAGTAGTAGGTTTCGTAGGGTGCAAGAGGCACCCAACCGATATCGATGCCGGAATGTATCCACCCGACGCGCCCGGGGTACCAGCAGGTGCCGCAGGGATCCAGTACCGGCACAGTTGCGACGCTTACGCTGACCACGGGCGGCGCCCAGTACCAGCAATTGCAGGTGTCCATTCGGATCCAGTTTCCATAATGATGTGTCACGTAGCCGAAAGGCTCATCCGGCACCCAGCAGTTGTCGTCGTTCCACACGGTCCACCTTCCGGAAGTGTATGGAGCCCAGTCTGCGCCGACCCGAACAGGCCTCCACATATTCCGGTATCCGCCTTCGTAGTAAACCCTTTCCCATCTTCCGTTTTCCTCGAGTGTATAGGAGTCCTCATAGAGTTCTTCGGGCATGTACCGTATGGAATCGCCTTTGACCTGGAGCCTCTCCGTCCACAGGTCGTCCCTGCCGGCATTCCAGTCGTCCCAGTCGGCGTCGACCTTCCCGTCGCCCTGTCCCACCGTGCGTCCGTCACACAGAATGGAATATGATCCCGCAACGACCTCGTACCTGGCGCTGTCACCCTCGACGACGAAATCGACGGTTCCGTCCAGGGAAATAACTTCAACGGACTCGTCGCCCACATAAATGTCAAAGGATGTCCCGCCGAATGCCGTGACATAGCCGAAAGGAGTTGTAACCTTGATGACCATATCGCGGCTCTTATTGTAGAATCGGGCCACTCCGGAAGCCACGTCGACCTCGGTAACCTCCGCGTTTATCGCAATCGCCTGGATTTGAGTATCCGATCCCGTTCTGATCCATGATCCGTTGGGAATGATGATCTCGGACCTGGAGTCCCGCCCTCCGTAAAGTGCATCATCGAGGCCGAAGGGAGCATCCTTGACCGTGGCTACCCAGTCACTCTCATCAGGCACGTAACGCAACAACTGGCCCTCGACGTGCGAAATCCTTCCAACGACAACAGATCCCTCCCCTTGTTGTGTCTGTGATGATGCGATAGGAGCCTCGATCATCAGGAAGACAAACATCAAAATCATCATGCGGCTGATCAGTCTCATACTGTATCTCCTTCCCCCGAAACGTCCCAAAAACCCTGCCGACCCCTGCCGATATCCTGCAGATCCTCCCTCGGTGTTCCCTTACCATTCGGCCTTTTCGGATGAGTAACTCCAGGGAAGCCGGTCCTGGGAACGGTGGTTTACCGGAAGAAGGAAGTGATTGACTCGAGAAATCAAATACCTGGCAAATAAATTTATTATACTAAGATCTGGAAATGATTCATAGTAATTTTGTTCATCCGACTCGATAAATCGAGAAAATGCTCTAATACGCCGTCTTCTACAATAACTAATTGAAATGAATATATTTGAGCGCGAACTACTGGTCTGATTTCGATGGCTTGAAAAGGAGGTTGTCGAGAACGAGCCCGCATGGATTGCGGGCGATCGTTACAGAGCTTTACGGTTGCCTGAGCATGATTGACGACTGGCGCGACTGTCCAGGATCCTGAGCATGGCAGGGGGGATCCTTGAGTGGACATAGATCTGGGAAGAAGCTCCTTGACAAAGGACGGCAATGCCCCGGGAGGTGACCTCAGTCCGGATGATCCGAATTCGTGTGCGGCAGTGGTATCGGAAGCGGTGTTGTGTCACAGGCAGGGGGCGTACCTGCCTGTGGAGAAAGATTTTTCACTGTTTTCAATCTGCGCAATGTTGGGAATAAACAACTGCGTTTTCCGCCAGTTTCAGGAGTTCAACGAGGTGCGGCGCATATTCCCGGCCGCAGCTTCGGCAGACAGGCTGCATCGTGCCTTCGAGGAAAAGGTCGGGGCCGAAGCAGGTCTTGAACGAAGCTCCACACAACCCACAAAAGTGGTCGCCTCCCAGAAAGTTGTCTTTGATCGCCATGTGAGCCATATCCGTCCTCCTGTCTCGGGGTCAATGTTTTGCGGGGCACCCATACAAGGTGCATATTGAGAACCCGGGTGTACGGCGGTCGAGGAGGCGGTTCCAGGCCACGGAAGATATTTGCTGAAACGCCTGACGGTCGTCGCAGGAGAAGACTGCACGTGATCCCATGCATACGGAAGTCACCGGGAATCCGTCGACACATGGGTACAGGCGGTGCAGGATTTTCAGGTACAGCGGATGTTCGAATGCGGCAGGGTGGTCGTTCGGACCGAACCGGGTTCCAGGACCGCTTGTTCATATACATGCTTTTGCATTTAACATGCCCGGGAAGGGCAATACGGGCTGGCGGCCGCACAATGGATTCTCAGTCGAAAGGGAGCCGCTGAATTTCCTCTCCAGTCCGGCACAATTTTGTCATTCGCTCCGCAATAGCCTGGAATTTGGAACAAAATTGTCGTAATCTCTGCAGCAGGACGATGAATCGTATGCACGATGGTCGGATTCCGGAAGATGCAGGAAGGATCCAGGTGAGGATTGAATGGGGAGGACGAAAAGGCCGATGCGACGGCGGTCGAGTTGCCGTCTCGGGTCTTCCTTGAAAAAGGAGCGGATAGGAAGTATATAAGATGGTCATTCGCCTTGGAGCATCTGCAGGAAGCGGGTTTGCCTGCATCTGTGGCTGAGGCCGGGCTGGAGGTGATCCGGCGGGGTCGGTCGAGAGACTGTTAGGAAACTCTCCTACTTTCACGAGAGGGAAGATATGAGTGCAGCGAGGTGCCGGTTGTGGTTTTCCGTTCTCCTGATCATCGTTTCCTTTCTGGCGCCTTCGGTGGGATCGAGCGCCGAATCTGCCCAGGGAAAAAGGATGAAGATGCCGCCGGTTCCCGGGAAAAAGGTACCTGCCCGGGAAGGACAGGCAGGCAAGGGGACTTCGGAATCCGCTGTGGTGAAAATCGGCAGCGGGGAACCTTCGCCCGGCCAGATCAATGCCCGATCTGCGATCCTGGTGGAAGTCTCCACTGGAGCTGTCCTTTTTGAACAGAATGCGGACGAGGTTATTGAGCCGGCTTCCTTCACCAAGATAGCATCCCTTTACATGGTGTTCGATGGGCTCAGGCAGGGCCGGGTCAGCCTGGCCGACGAAGTCTGGGTAAGTGAGACGGCGTGGCGCACGGGCGGATCCAAGATGTTCGTGGGGGTCGGCACGAAGGTGCCTCTGGAAGAGCTCGTAAAGGGGATCGCCGTCGTTTCCGGAAATGATGCCTGCGTGGCTGCGGCAGAACACCTCAGCGGCAGTGTGGACGCTTTTGTGGATGCCATGAACCGCAAGGCTCGTGAACTCGGCATGAACAACACTCATTTTCTCAATCCCCACGGGCTTCCCGCGGATGGCCAGGTCACCACGGCAAGAGACATGGCTCTGCTCGACAGTTCCTATCTCAAGCGGTTTCCCGATGCTCTGCGCTTTCATTCCATGCGCGAATACACCTACAACAACATTACCCAGTACAATCGCAATCGTCTTCTGCTCAAAGACTCCACCGTCGACGGACTCAAGACCGGCTTTGTAACGGCTTCGGGTTATCACCTCGCGGCGACCGCTCGACGCGACGGCATGCGCCTTCTTGCCGTGGTAATGGGTGCATCGACTCCCGCCATACGTGAACGCGAGGCGCTCAAGCTCCTGAATTTCGGCTTCCGTTACTACAGCCTGGTTCAGCCGTTTCCCGAGGGTCAACCTCTCGCTACGGTAAAGGTGTGGAAAGGCGTGAAGGACGAAGTTGGACTTTTTCCGGCGGAAGCCCCCAGCTTCCTCATCCCCCAGGCGAAGCGAAATCTTCTGAGGTGGGAGGTGCATGCTCCCTCGGAACTGACTGCCCCTGTCGAAGCCCAGCATGCTTATGGAGAGGTGGTGTTTTACGTCTCCGATGAAGCGAAACGGAATGTTCCTCTCGTCACCGAGGAAGAAGTGCCGCTCGGAGGATGGCTCAAGAGGTTCTGGCATGCGCTGCTCAGGATTCACAAGGTGGACTGGCGTTGGGTGAGCGGAATATCCGGGGCTGTGGCGCTGACCGTCATATTCGTCATGATCCTCGCCGGGCGGCGGTCGGCTTCACGCAGGCCCCGATCCTTCAGAAAATAACGGTGTGCGCCTCCCGGTGCAGGTTCCGCCGCTGGCGCCGGTACATGGAAGGTTCACGGGCGGATCATGGATCCGCCTGCCTCGATGGTTGCGTCATTCATTGGATTCCGGTGGCTTGGCGTTCTTCCCGAGATCACCGATCTCACAGGATGAAGACATTCAGGTGCGGATACCGAATCTCGGCAGGATCCACCTGTTCAGGACGACCCATCCGATGATCAGGCCCGCCGCGATGAGTATATTCCACGTCATCGAAATTCTCCCTTCATCGTGGTTTCTTGCCCCGTTATCAGTTACTCTTCACTCCTGCTCCAGGTCTCCGGCAGACTGCCGGGTGGTCTCACGCTCAGCCGAACGAACTCGACGAAGCACCGCAGGTTGAATCCGACTTGCCGCCGGAGCCGCGAACCCCGGAAATACAGGACATCATTCTCTGCAGTGCACTGCTGCTGCAACATGGACATTTCAGTGTTTGCTCTTCCGATGAATTGAACAACAGGGCTTCAAAATCGTTTTGACAGTCAGTGCAATGGTACTCGTAAACAGGCATTCCGTCATCCCTCTTCTCTCGGTTTGTATCAGATGTCTCGACTAAGACTTCTTTTATCTTTTACCTGAATCCGTGAGTGTACATATGGCATCTCTCTGAATCTACAATTTTAACTTATTGTAATTTAAGCCTAATTGTGGTATTAGATCACCTCACAAAACATCACTTGAGAGGTGAGAGGAACATGAA